>Ga0210040_10002911_pt1 | contig 23640 bp, 25 predicted proteins | sample CryGeyCG12114_NA_FD_185462 | JGI IMG/M metagenome (GOLD analysis project Ga0210040, IMG submission 185462) | Groundwater microbial communities from aquifer - Crystal Geyser CG19_WC_8/21/14_NA (SPAdes) (version 2) | ecosystem: Environmental > Aquatic > Deep subsurface > Groundwater | place: USA... | reverse complement strand
TACTTGTATCTTGTACCGGATTGACCTACCATGTACGATTGAAGCCAAACCCTGAATGTTTCAAGCCTTGCTTCATAATTGGCAGTAGCGCCGGTGTACTTGGGAGGTCCAAGCGCAATCAATACAGCGTTCGGATAATACTTTGCTGCTCTGGTGATAATGTCCATCATTGCCGCCTGATACGTTGCCAGATCAGGGCTCGTGTTTGTTCCGAGCATGATCGTTACAAGCTTCACCTTCTCAGGCTCCGATACATTCAAATAGCCATTGTTGGCCAGTACCTGAATGTTTTCTGCAGTTGATCCCGCAACGCCCCGGTTGATCATCTTGATGTTCGGGGTCTTGTCCCAGAAGTATTTATACAACTTGGCGAACCATTGCGCGTATGGAAGATCGAAGGCGCGGGAAACACCATAACCGTAAGTTATTGAATCACCTATGCCAAGAATGATGCTGTCAACATCCGAGTGCTTTGTATTGTTCGGCAGCTCAATCCATGTATAATTGATAGAAATGTTGATTACCTCACCCGTTGCTAATCCTGTGCCGGATCCGGTTTGTGTCGGCATGCTTTTCAGGTAGCAGGTCAGTACGGTGCCAGGACTCACAAAGTTATTGTGCGTGTGAAACTTGGTTTGTCCCGCTTGCAGATTCCAGGTCAGGTTATGCTGCCGGTGCGTTCTTTCCACGTTGGCGGACAAAAGCTGAGTGAGTTGCGCATTAATCGTGCAGGCTTTATCAACGGTGATGTCAAAGCTGATGATGTAACCAACCTGTGACGGGTACTCGTCAAAGCGCAATCCCTGACTTCCGGTGAACATATTGCCACTGGTTCCCATCACCGTGCCAATTGGCAAAGAATAGGAAACGCTCTTTGTCTTGAAGTTGCCGTCTGTTTTCAGCGTATCAAAAAAGCTGAGTGTGTTGTTGTTGGTGCTCTTTATCTTTAATGCCATTATTCAGTGTATTTATAGTCAAGACCCATGAATGCCACGCCCAAATCAGGATCGTATGTGTAAAATGACTTATCGCCGTCGTTGTAGGCTGTATCGGATAGTACGTTGATCCTTTTGAAGGAAGGCCCGGTAAACAATGGCACTGCTAAATCGTAGGTAGCAACCGTGACGTTTGCGGATTCCATTTTCAGAGGTGACAATACGATTCCATCCCACCAGTAAAGCACATCCTGCGCATTCCCGTTTGCCTCATCCACATCCACGACATAGAACTTCGGATTGCCCGAGTTGCGCAAGCTGTCTGCAGTCATTTCCGCATGCGTCTTGGTCCTGAGCGTGGTTACTTTATTGTTGCGGCCGTAAAGCTGAGGTATTTGATAGCCGAATGGATCTCCCATAGTGCGTTAATCTAATGGTAAAGGATTGGTGATTCTGGATGTTAAGTCGGAAGTACTTATTTCCATATTTGCATATTGCACCGCTGTACGGGTTGCCCTTGTGGATGTAATACGTGTTCGGTAAATACCGAATTTCATATACCCGGCATCAGAGCCGTTGGTATAACCCATCGATATATTTGTTCCTTCATATATGAGTTTCCCGTCTACCCAAAGGGAGATTTGTCCACCATTAACACCATCAGCCGTGTTAGGAACATTAACATCATTGCTATGGACTGCGCGAACAACAACATTATGCCATACATTCCGAGTAATCGGGAAACTTGCTTTTACTTTGGTTGTTCCCGATCCGCTTACAGTACCGCCTACTGTATTTAAATAAATTGAATCTTTCCCGTAAACCGTATTTAAGTCAAGCGCCCAGTGAGGTGCGCCACTTGGTGGACTTCCATGCCATTGACCAAGCGCACAAAGAAAATCTTTGTTTGGGGTTGGTTCGCCATAAAATATGGCCCCGTATTTATCAAATGCGTTTCCTGCTGGATTTAAAGCATCAATTGTTGGGTCACCTTCAATTAAGAAGCTCCATGATGTCCAGATAGGAACATCAAGTGGTGTTGTTTCCGGTTCTTTCTGATAGAATTCAGATCGTTCTTTTACGCCTCCATTTTGCCAGTTGCTATTTCCACTTGTTGGAGTTGTTCCGTCAGATGGATAATCGCCTGACCACCAATCTTCCGGCCTCACCTCGAACCTGTAAAAAGGTATTGTTTTATTAGAGGCTTTCGTCATACTCCATGCTTTATTTGGAGTTTGGGTCATCCATTGAACCCGGCTTGCCGTTCCATCAAAAGTTAAAGTAGAAGTATTTTGCGTTCCGGTGGTAATGTTCTGACTATAAACGGGTGCAATGGTTGGTGCCGCCACCTGACCAGTTGCGTGAGCAATTTTCATAAGCCACTCTCCATCTGATGTGACTGTCTTATATACTTTTCCCGGCTTTACGCCTCCTGCAATAGCGGCTGAATTAGTAGCAAATGTTTGAATGCTGTCTGGATTGGTAGCAATTCCTCCCTTAATGGAAACACCACCATCAATGGTCATAAACTCAGCATCGTAATTCAGATTGGCACTTGGCTTCTGAAACAACACCCTGCTACTTGCCCCGTCAATAACCATGCTATTAACCCCTGACGCTCCTTTCCGAACTGCTACTGTACCTGTACCTGTTCCTGTTCCAAATGTAGTAGTGCCAGAGCCGCCCACAAATGCATTGAAGTAGGCTGTTGCGCCTCTTGTAGCACTGGTTCCAATATTATATGTACCGTTGGCCGGAAAAGTAATATTTTGAGCAGACAAAGTAGAGGACAAAGTAGCTCCTGCCATAGTAGGCGCCGCATTAAACGCCCATGTTCCCGTTGCTGTCTTATTTCCCGCAATGCCTGTCTGATCGCCGGTTGTTGTTACAAATCCATTAGTTGAAGGAATGTCCGGAAACGTAGCCAAAGTTCCATCACCACGAAGATATTGTGTCGTAGACCCTACAGGTAGCGATGCCTGTTTTGTTGCAAGTGCAGTAGCAACAGCCGAGCTGATGGGTTTGTTTAGATCGGACGTGTTGTCAACATTCGCTAATCCGACCTTGCTTTTAGATAAAGATGTAATCCATGACGGATCTGCATAAGCCCCTGTTAAACTTGCAGGCGTATAGCCAAGACTTGCTTGCTTGCCATTCAGAGCGTTGGTCATTGCCGTACTCAATGGCTTATTCAGGTCGGAAGTATTATCTACGTTCCCTAAACCTACTTTTGCTTTGGACAGCGAGCTTATAAATGAAGGATCGGTATAAGTTCCGGCAACATTAACAGGCGTGTACTCCAAAGCATCCTGTTTGTTTAACAGTGCGTTGATGATGGCATTGCTAAGCGGCTTATTCGCATCGCTGGTATTATCAACATTGCCAAGCCCAACCTTTGTCTTGGATATTGACTGAATCCAAGCAGGATCACTAACCGGAACATTCGGATTCAAAGGCACGTACCCCAAAGCCGTTGCGATCCGTGTAGAGGTCAATGGTGCAGCCGTACTGTCACCACCTCCACCACCCTGAATAATAACTACACCTCTGCGGCCTCCGCCAAGCAGCTGCGCCTCTGCCGTCCACGACAAAAGCACCAATAATGATATCAGTATCTGTCTCATGGCTTACAGTCCTTCTATGTCCTGCCCGAAACCGACATAGACGTTGTAGTAAACAAACAAGGTAGGATTATCAAGGCTCAGCTCGATTAGAGCTACCGAATTCCAGGCATTCACTGAAACAGGAATGTTCTGAACGGTGTCGCCCTGGTACAGCTTTCCTTTCACCATGAAGATCTCGGTGTAATTCTCCGAGGACTTCGGCACAATCATGATCGAGAACGGTGCACCTTTGCCTTTTGTGTAGGGCAGATTCGATTGAATCACTTCCTGCATGTCCACGATGCGGCCAGCATTCATGAACTGTGTAACATTGCCCTTGAAGCTAACCTGAGCTTCTGCGGTCCAGCCTGCTATAACAAGCAAGGCGGCTAAAAACATTTTTTTCATTGATACAGTGTGTGTTTGTGTTATTTATACTTGCCTGAATTGTTAAGGCTCAACTTCCCATGTGCCGACCATGCTCTTTACAGTCCAGCCTGCGTTTGCTGCGTCCCAGTTAAGCACTATCCGGCTTCCTATTACATTGCTTCTGATGTACTTGCCGCCCACAGCTGACAGCGGGTAAATCGCATTCGCTGCATTCGGTTTAATGCGGAGGTACTGCGGTGAACGCACTTCAAAAACAAGATCTGCTTTCCAGTACCGGCCCATATTGTTAAGTACCACTTGCCGCTCTGAGCCTTGTCCTTGATTATGGTATAAGTGCCTGTAACTGGAAATACTCAGCGTTGATCCGCCCGGAAGCGCGCCGGTAACCTGCTCTGAAAGCACATTGTAATCGTCCTGCACAAGAATACCTCCACCGTATATACGCGCAAGAGTTGTTGCAGGAACTCCCTGAAAGCTCATCGGATTGATAAGCGAACAGTTTACGATCGGAACCGTCGTACTGCCCATGGAAAAGCCGCCTTTTATGAATGGAAGTGCTTTGGTATCCTCAATCTTTAAATTGTAGAAATGAGCATTCCCGATCAGCGTATCGCTCACGTCAGTAGATTCCCGGAAAATATAAACACCTGCTCCAAAGCCTGAATCTGAAAAGCCGTTCAAATGATTTGGATTTGAAACGGTTGAATTCTGCACTGAAATCCGCGGCCCGTTAGCCGACCAGTTACGAACACGTATTCCGTTGCTTTTGCTATTCTGGGAGTGAAAGTTTTTCACCATGATCTCGCCGCCAAGCTTTCCCCGGCAATTAGCAAATTGCAATGCGGTTTCAGAGCCTACGCTGATCATGTTTTCGATTACAATATCAACCGGGTAGATTGAACCGGTATTATTACTGAAAAGCACCAACATACCGTCTCCATCGTTGTTTTCTGTCTTGCAGTTTATAAAGCGCAGGTTCTGGTACCGGTCGGTTACGCTGTTAGGTTCCAAGTCGATACCAGCACTGGGGGCAATGCCTTTAGTGTTTCTGAATATGCAGTTTTCAACCAGCATGTTAACAACACTGATGATTGACATACCCTGCCTTCTATTATTATCAGCGATACAGTCGCGCAGAATGACATTTTCCGAGTACGGATTCTGAGGCGATGCACCAACATAAAAACCGTCACCACCTGAATCGTTTGCGCTGATTCCTTCTATTCTAATGTTTTTGGAACCTTGAATCAGGAAGATGTGACGCTGCTCGCCGGTCGTGTAATTCACTTTTACATCCGAAATCACAACATTGGTGCCGGTGAATGATATGTTTTCGACGTCATATATCCGGAACATCCGTTCGCCGTCCTTCAGTAGACCCAAGCCTTTGATTTGTGTTCCATCTTCAAAGACGAAAGCTTTGTTTGATTTAAGGATCAGCTTATTGATGCGGTAAGAGACAGCCGGTTTAGGGAAGTAAATGGTTTTGATGGTCGGATCATCAATCATCTTCTGCCATAGCCTTGTTTCATTGGTCACTCCGTTGCCGGTGATACCAAACCACCGAGCATTGACAGCGCCGCTGTACTGCCTTTCGTACCTTTTGTTACCTACGCGTACAATCATGGCTGAATCGTCCGCCATTGTAGTATTTGATGGATTGTAGATAAACATTCCTTCCCTGCCGAAGTCAGCTATGTGAACGACTCTTGCGGTGTCTGCCTTGCCAGAGCGGAGATCCTTCATGGTCAGGTAAGGCGTTCTCATCGCTGACATATACCGAAGCGCATTAACAGCGCGGCTCAGTGTCCTGTCCGGCATTGAAAGAATCCGGTAGGCTCCGATTTGTCTGTTCCAGTATCTTGCCTTGCCCTCCGCTGTGGAGGTGTCAATGGCCTGAGAACTTGCCAGAAACGGCAATAATAATAGTGCAATTGAAAGTGCTTTTTTCATTGTGTGTGTATTAACCAAGTGGTGATAATAAAAGGGATTGAAGGCTTGTCAGCTTGTACCGCTTGCCTGCGGTTCCGATCAGAACAGACGTTCCGTCATCGGCTGATTCCGTATCTGCCGGATCATAGATAGCAAGCATACCGGGACCACCATCACTGACAGTGAAAACCGGAGAGGCATCAGCAGTAGTCCTGATCTGCGCTTTTGTTTTGGATGGACCAAGAGCACTATTGAGGTTTTGTGCAGCCGTAAGTGCCGCGTTCGCCTGATTTAAAATGTCAGTAAGCCCAAAGTCTCCTACGCCTACGAATATTCCCATTATAGTATGTGTTGTGATTCTTGTTATTGAATAGTCGGAAGGAATCTTTCAAAATCCTGTCTTGCAGTTAGTATCTGCTCATTAAAGGATTCTTCAGTAAAGTCCATGACCGACCGGTTGCCGCTATACTCAATGTTGTAAATCGGCACGTACTTGCGGCCAATCTTTTCGCCGTATTCAAGTGCAATTTTGTTTTTGTAAAGCGTTAAATCCAGATCATTGATCAATGCCTCATCCATCATGATCTGAATTGTTCTGGCTCCGATCTCAGCAAGGTTATCCAGCTTTTCGGTTTCAACCATTCCTTTGCGGTTGCAGCTCAATACAAAAATTCTGTAATCATAAGCCGGATCCATTTCATCGAACAGCTTGGCAAGTCCTGTTCCTTCACGAACTCCGCCATCATACATGAATCTGTAACCTGGCCAAAGTCCTGGAACGGATGTTGAGGCAACCAGGGCTTCTGCATAAAGTTCAATATCATCCTTGAATTCATCAACAGATGCTCTTATCAGGTCACCTGTTTTAAGGGAAGTCATATTAAAAGTGAATGGAATGTTTTTAGGATTACGCTTCTTTAAAAGCTCCAAAATGGTTTCCTTCAATGGCGAGTTATCCATAAGGGATTTCACGCTTTTCAGATTATTCAGAACCTGATTAAGCAGCTTCTTTCTGCCAGATTTAAAGGCAAGTTTCGGCAAATCCCATATGTTAATGCCTTTTAAAACGGCCTTCTGAATGTATTCCAGATTAGCAACTACCTTTCCGTTTTCGAGCTTGGCAAGTCCTGCCTTTGTAATTGGAGCCGCATTCGTTTTGCCGACCAAATCATACATTTCTTCGCCTTCCTTCATTAATCCTTCACGGTAAAGAAAGCAGCCAAGCGTACCTGTTGAAGTACCTGTCATACCTGCCGGCTCGTAGCCTGCATTGACAAGGAGTTTCAATAATTCGAATTGATACCGGCCTCTTCCGCCTCCACCGGATAAGCAGTAAAGGTTTTTACGAGGGACTACAATTCTTTCTTTGGATATAATATCCGTTGGTGAATTACTTATCATAGTGTGTGTTTGAACTACCTAAAGTTAATCAAAATCAACCTATTAACCAACTAACATTCAAGTATTTAGGCTATTTTCTTAATGCAACCAAGCATTGTTTCATCAAGTGCGTGTGCAGATATGCTTCTGCTTCGATTTCTTTGTTTCTATCCAGATGATGCACTAAATTGAATTGAACGATATGTAAAACTTCATGAGCCAAAGTGCAGAATGACATATCAGAAAAGTCAAACGGGTCTTTTATGATAATGAAATAGTACTTGTAAGTGTCGCCAGTTTTATCATCAATCATATCTTGTTCTATTGCAAGCCATTTGGATTTCTCGACGATTGGCTTACTCGGCCTTAATGCCTGCGCCCATGATGTTTGTCTTTTCTTTTTTAGAAGTGCCATGATTTCATCATAAGAAAATCCGGAGGTTAGCATTAAAGACTCCGGGAAAATACCAAAGTCAATCCATGACATTACTTTCTTTGGCTCAACTTCTGTTTCGCTCATGCTAATCTGGTTAATTGTTGATATTTCTCATTAACATCAGCCAGTCCGATCAGTCCGCCATTAACAACTTTACGTGCTCCCATTACGTCGGAAATGTCTGCAAAACGGTTCAATCGGTTCCTTTTCCAGAAGGCTGCTGCGCTCATGATTGCCCAATAAGGCTCTAAAAGTATATCAGGATTAGTGACAATGGCGCCATCCATCTGAAACTCGAAATCGAGTGCTTCGTAATTTGCCTTGAAGGTGGTCATCATGTAGCCACGGCCGCGGTATTTCCATCCATCACCAGATAATACGCCGCCATTCCCGAAGCGGTTTGCGTAACTGTGATTCGCAATTGCTTCAGGCTTTCTAGCAATGGATTTGGCCAGTTTATTCGGGTATTTGCGCAATGCATTTGGATTAACAGCATAGCGAGTAGGCCAAGTGTTTGCCAATCCCTGAGCAGAATAATTCAGGTTTTCAACAAGGCGCGTAAAGCCTTGCGATTCATGCCCGATCTGCGCCAGAAACATAGCGGTTCGTTTCTTCGTGATCAGTTCGGCATAACTGCAAACCTCATCCCAATACGGGATAATGGCTTTACTTTTCGGAAATAGTGTGTGTAGTTTATCGGTGTTCATTTCCTTCTTTTAAACCATGGAAACCTATTCGGAGACTTTTTTTTTGAAGTAGTGTCTATTGTTATGATTGGGTATAAAGTATTAGCAGGCTCAGGATCAATCTTTTCCGCATCAACCTTTACCCTGTTCGCATACATAACAGTATTGATGGCTCTGTTGAAAAGTGATGGTATTTTCTCCACTTTCTTTATGATACGCTCTGATGTTGCAGCGGTTTTCTTGGTTTCTTCTTCAAACTTCTGCTTGTAGAATGCAGCTGAATCAACAGCCACGCTATCCACTTTTTTAATAACTTCCGGCAAGCTGTCGGTGCTATTTGAACTATCAGGCTTAGACTTGACTGAATTCTGCGATTGCAAAGTCAACGCGGTTGCTATAAGTAAAAAGAAATTGAGCGTTCGTTTTATTAGGTTCATGATCATTTATCGTTTTGCTTTTCTTCTTTCTCTGGAATCAAGCGGTTTATTTTCGTTTCAACCTGCTGAACAACAACATCAACTTTCCTTTCTGCTTCTCCTGCTTTAATGTTAACCTTTTGCTGCAGGGCAATGCGTTCCTTCAAATCCTTAATTGTTTCCTGATCCTTCGCCTCAATTTTGTTGCTGCACTCAGTTTTTATAAAGACAATTACTGCCTGTAAAGAATCAATTTTAGCATCCTTTTTTGCAATTGCCTTATCGTTTTTCTCGGATTTCCCATCGTCTTTAATTTGCAATGATTCCATCTGTGAAGACAGCCATCCAATAGCAAGCAACAAGGAGTAAACCAATGCCTTTTGTGGGGTTAATTTTGCTATATCTCTTAGGATGTTTACCACTACAGTTGTATTAATATTATACCAAAAAGCAATAACTCATTGACTTATTGCAAGTTAAATTTCACCTGTTTGTTAACCGATCCGCCGCCAGCCTGCCAGTAGTAACGGTACGTCTGCAAACCTGTATAATTGGTAATCGGGAAGTTAAAAGGTGTTCCTTGCTCAATGTCTGTCATGCCTGACGAACTATCCAGAAACTCGGTTTTGATCTTCCAGAGTGCTTCCGACAATTGGCCGATTTTTTCAGGATGGAATGACATAGCAAAGTGGATAATCTCACCACCGCGGCGAAAGAATGAAGATCCATACTCGTAAAGAATATTTGAACTAACATCCGTAAAGTATGGCGGGTTGTTGATTTGTTGTGTATTAATGTCATCGGGGTCAAATTCAATAGCGTATTTTGAACCGGGAAACGTACCCGTATTCAAATCGGTTGCCATTAATTTGCTAACATTATATCCAACTGTTCCTTCTGATGTATAAATAATATCCGGCTGATCAGGCGTTCCCGCACTAAAAACAGTATTCAGCTTGTGCATGAAATTGTAACTGTCTGCCGGCGCTCCTGCCCCTGCATACATTCCGCAAGCCCTTGCACCTGCTCCTTCTCTTACACCTTGCACGAAAGCAGCATGAAACCCTCTTAATGCCTCTGATTGGAACTGATACCATAACTTACCGATTGGTGTCTGTATCAAGTAGTTTACAGCCTCCTCCCCTTCACCGGCCGGATAAGGAACAGGTTGATTGTTTGAATATACCGCCCATGCATCCAGATCTACTTTCGAGTATCCGCTGATTATGATAGGATTTTCATTCTTTGCCAGATAGAACTCCTCTGTCTGGCCTGTGGTGCAAGAAATGTAATCAACGTTCTGCGGATAAGATTTCATTACCTGCGACAAGTGGCGGGCGCAGTTCTTAAACTTTGTCCGGCCGATTGCGCTATTCATGGAAGGCATGTAAATGAACTCGTTTGATCCCGGCCTTTCATACCAGATATTACCGTTAACAATGGTTGTCTGATTGTCGAGTGGAATAAAATTGTCGCCATCCTTGCGCCACGGAACAAGGTCAATACTTAATTTAATGCCTCTGGCAATACACCAATTGATTGCGGCAATTATTTTATCATCCCTGAATGAGCCTTCCGATGGTTCGTACTCAAACCATTTTACATTAATCCTGATGCCGTCAATACCTTTGAAAGCATTGCCCTGGTAATTCATGTTCAGGAACGCCTCAGCTCTTTCTCTCCATTCAGGTGAAAGCCCGGAAGGTTCGTTTACATCAAACCCATATCCGGTAAAGTTCATGTAAACATGCCGACCGGAAGTAACCGGTGATGGTGTGGTATTGTAAAGCGAAAAGCTGACGGATGCCGAAACCGTTTGACAAGTCAAGCCGACAAGCTGCAGTTCATATGTGCCGTACGGAATAGCGGTATATGTAACAGAAACCGTTTGTGATGCGCTGCTTGCCGATCCTGTTCTGATCACGTTTCCATTCTGCTTTACATTCCAGACGAGAGAAGGAACATTTACCCCTGTCCAGTTGAAAGTAAGTCCGGTTGTTGATTTAGCCAGAACCGCATTCAAAACGGGTCCGCCCTGACAGACCGGCGTTGTTGTAGTTGTATCCGGCTTTGCAGGAAGTTTTTGCAGCCATTGATCCAGATACACCTTTACCCATTCCTGAGTTGCGGCATCGCCGGTATTCGGGAAATGAATATCAACCTGAGCGGTACAGGTCAATGAGATAATAAGTAATATTAGTGTGTGTGTAAATTTCATTCTAATCTTGGTTTTCCTTCTTTGGCCTTTTCGGATCTCGCTGTCTGGCACATTTTAACTTGCATGCTTGGCATGGCTTACTGCATTGCTTTTTAGCGTTCTTCATGTATCCGGTTTTGTTGGTTTTGATAAGCTCCGTAACAAAGTGCAAGTGTTCCGGCTGTGATCAGGCACAGCATGCCGAGAAGGATTAGCTTTTCGATCTTGGTCATAGCTCGATTGGTGTGTGTTTATCTTTAATAGATTGCGCAACCCGACTAATTAATTCACGGTTTGCTATGTCTTCGTCTGTCATACTTAATCGCTTGAAAGCTCGAAAAGCCTTTTCGTCATACTGCAAATTGCTAATAGCCTTTTTTGCTTCTTTTGCGTCTAGGTTTCTGCGGCTCAATTGCGTACATAAAAAAGCTATTGTGTCAATTATGGCAACTGTTGTATCAATACTTGATCTTCCCTCTGTATATTGGTGTCTGGCCATATGTCAGTATTTATTAAATATTTTATTTTCAATCACATCCGCATCTTCTATCAGCGTAGAGTTCCTGTCGTTAATTTCTGACTGGATTATTTTACACTCCTTACTCGTTATACCTAAAGCCTTGGTTGCCCTAGACAGGCTCAATATGCCTGTTGGAGTCCAGCCAAATAGATGAGCCATAATTGCGCAGCAACAGTGACCTTCCTTTTCTGAATCATTTTCAAATACGGGATTGCCTTTTTCGTCGGACTTAATGCATCCTTTACTGTATTTGCCAGATCGTAATTCAGATAAAAACAAGGCTCTATTTTGCCGAATTTCTGAGTTTATGATCATAACTGATGTAATTTCTCGTGAACAATCGTACTGGCAACCTGCATGCTGTAAGTCACTCCATTGTATTGATATTGAAGCGTGTGAATCGCTCCGTCCGCATAAGGATTCAGGTACATCACCGCCAGTTTGCCGTTTTTAACCTGGGAGTAAACAATGGCGCGCTTGTCGTAGAATCCATCTACAACATCGTATATGTCATGGTTCTGCGCCTCTACCCAGTTGCCATTATCAATCCTATATCGTAGAAAGTTGGTTGTTCCGCCAGCGGTCTGCATGAAGGAATTGTAGTACTTCTGCATGCCAAGCGCAACGTAATCTTCAAAACCCGATGTTGCAAAAGCCTCTGCTTGCCCCGGCTGTTTCCAGTAAGGGAAAGTGTCATTATTCTGAGGAGTAGTTGAGCCGTTTGGAATCCATAAGCTGCTATCCCAGTAAGCGCGATCATACCGGAATGCTCCGTCCGTTTTAGCTGCTGAACTGAACGGGATAAAGCCATCCATGAAAACCCTGCTGATAAAGGCATAATTAATAACCTGCGCAGGGTTGTGAGGCATCTTCACATACTTGTAGAATTTGCCTTGTGGGAAGGTGGTTTCCTGTAGGTTATTCGGATGCCATTCATAAAAGGTCTGCATGAACGCCAGATCATACTTGCCAGCTTTGTGCGTGATGTGGGAATGATAAATCATTCTGTACGCATTGTCGGGAGTAAGATCGGGTGAGTTGAAATACAACCCGTAGCAAGCAGAATTAACGCTTTCCATGTTTCCGCCCGGAAGAAGATTTGATGGCGGATAATCAGATAACGGTGCAACTAAGAAGTTTTTAGCCTGCAACCGGTTCATGTAACCGAGTACAGAAGGATTATCCCCGTATGCCGCCCGCTTGTTATCGAAGTCTGCAATGAAAGGATAAGGATTAACCGCGCCGGTAAAGTAATTGTGAGCAATGCGCCATGTTCCGGGGAAACGCGCCTGCATCCTTGCGGTAAGATTCTGGTAGTAAGGTTTCCAGAATGGCCAATGAGAACCTATGTAATGCGTATTCTCACTATTCTCGAAAACGATTACCCTGTGCGTAACAGGATACTGATTACCTTTCGCAGCGCCTTGTTCGAGTGTTAAAGGCTCGGTTTGTCCCGGCGTGAAATCAAAGAATTGTGTGTTCCACTGCTGAGAGAAGTCTGCGCCTTCAGGTTTCCATACACCCGCGCCGCGATCAGGAAGGCTTAACTGCTGAGGGGTTTTCGGAACCTCATCATATGTCTTTCCGGCATTGGCAAGTGCAACCTGTTCATTGGTACTCAGTCCGGCAATCTCATAATTGGAGAAGTTGGTTACTCCTTTTGCCTGAAGCTGTGCAACCGTACTGATGGAGCCTTTCGGCATTACCCAGATCTTACCATCCGTAGAAGGCATATCAGGCAAATAATCCATCCATTGTACTACCTGTTTGGAAGGATTGAAACCTGATGTTTCATCATCAAAAATGATGTTGGTAAACGCGCAGGTCGTATTGTAGCTGAAGGTTTTACCGGCATTCGGATCTTTCCAGCCTTCATCATAACCCCAGATGTTCAGGTTTGTAATATCCGGCCTGATCTGTAACTTATAAATGCCGAGAGGTACATCGGAAGGCCAAGGATAATCAACTAAACGAGAAGAGCGTTTTTCTACCTTATCATTGATGAAGTACCTGAATTCGTATCCATCAGCTGGTGTAAGAGGGGAAAGATCATTGATAACTTTATTGACTCCCGTTCCTGTAACCACAATGTTCATGTGTTCAGGGTAGCCTTTGACAACGTATTTGGCAACTACATTACCAGAGGGTGCAGGTGGATCAGTGCCGCCCGCACTTCCGGAGTAAGTAAATGCCATGGAACTGAAACCATTACACGATACGCCATCCAGACGCAGCGTGTAATTGCCCGGTGCAATGTCAGAACTGAAACCGATGTTTAGAATTGAAGAGGTTGGCGCGATCTGGCCGGTCCTGATTGGTGATCCTGACGAGTTAAGTACTTTATAGGAAACCAACGTTACGCCACTTCCATGAAACTGCGTTGATAAACCAGATGCGGTAATGTTATAAATTGATTGAATCAGCGGGCCTGCTGTGCATGCCGGTATTGTTGTTGGCGGTTCCTGCGGATCAGGTTCGGGGCTTCCGTCTATGTTGTAACCAAAGCTGTAATAACAGGAAGGCTGCAATACAGCTCTGACTGTTACCCTTGCAGAATCTGTATCAGGTACATTTTCAAGCCTTAGCCTCTCTCCTGCCGAATATGGAATATCATTCCAATACTGAACCTGATCGCCTTTTGTAATTCTGACAGAATAACTGTTCAGACCTGGAAGAATACCGGTTAATGCAAATTCAAGTGCGCCGTCTTCATAGACAACGTTTACGGCTTTGAGTTCACAGTCAGAAACATTGTACTTTTCAAGCTGTGTGAAGATGTATTCCTTAACCCATTCTTCAGTTGCTACAACACCTGAAGAAGGCACTGTAATAACTGACTGACTGAACGCAGGTAATGAAAGTAGGAGGAATAAGAATTTAAAAAGGCTTTTCATAGTGTGTTACTTAACCTTGAAAGTTTGTGTGCTTGATCCTGTGCATTTAGTGCCGCTTATTGCAAGGGTGTACTCTCCTTTTGGCAGGCTCGGAAAACTGATCTTGACTAAACTGGATTTGGGAGTTTCTATGCCAGCGGCAGAAGCAGCTTTCCCATTTATAACCCACTGAAGCTCCTCAACTCCTTTGCCGTGAAACTTGAAAGTGAGATAGTCTTTGGTGATGTTGGTAATGTCCAGAATCGTCGGGCCTTCTGGGCAAGGCGGTAATGACACCACCGGAACAGTAGCAGACTTAAGGCTGTCGATCTTCTGCTTTACGTAAGTTTCAACCCACTGCTTTGTCGCTACATCCTGCGGTATGGTGATTGAAAATGTGGTCTGGGATATAGCTGCATTGTACCAGAATACAGATATAATTAACAATACAGCCTTGATCATATATAGTGTGTAAAATTTTCTATACAAATATAATAAAGTGTATTGTATTTGTATACAGTATGATTATATTTGTCTCACATTATTTTCATACTGTACACACACTAATGAAAGAAAAGATTATTGCACGACTGAGGGCATTGTACCCAGGCGTGAATCTCTCCAAAGCGAGGTTAGACGAATATGCAAATCCGGATAAACTCAAAATCACCGAAGAAACTACGGAGACTGAAATTGATGAGAAGCTGAACTATCTCAACGCTATTATTCCATTTTCGGAAATAGCAAAACAGGATGACCGTCTCAGGACGCTCGAAGCCAAAGAGAAAAAGCCAGCCGATCCAAAGCCACAGGATCCACCAAAGCCTGAAGATGCTCCAACCGACTTGCAAAAAGTAATTGCCGATGCTATTGCAAGTGCTATAACCCCAATAGCTCAGGAATTATCTGAACTTAAAAATGGGAAAAAAGCGGAGTCTAGAAAATCACTACTTGAAGCAAAGCTTAAAGATGCTCCTGATTCGATTAAGGAAATGTATCTTGAAAATTTCGAGCTTTCTGAATTCAAATCAGACGAAGCCTTTCAAGATTTTCTCACCAAGACAGAAGCAAGAATACCAGCTCTTACGCAGCAGTGGAATAATCAATTGCTTGCGAGTAATGGAAAGCCATTTCAAGTAAACAACAACACCGGCGGCAAAAAACAGGCTTCCAAGGAGGAAGTCGATAAGGTTTACGAATCTATCAAGCCATAAAAAATGGGAGTATTAGTTAATCTCGCAAAAGATGGTTACAGGATTGACACCTCGAAGGATAACGTTGTTATTGTTGACGTTTTCCAAACAATAAGAGGCGGAAGGGCATTGGACGTTACAGGCTTTGGGCCTGACGTTATCAAGGCCGGTCATGTAATCATTGTTGAAACCGCTTCGGGCAATCATAAGCCCATGCCTCTGGCAACCAACGATACCGTTTACGGCGCATTGCCAGCGGGTCATACCTATGCAGGTATTTTAATTGCGTCAATTTTGAAAACAAAGGCAGAGGCCGGTATCATGGTTCGCGGCACGGTCAATCCTGCTGCTGCTCCTTTCCCAATGACGACAATTCTTGCCGCTGTAAAAACCGCTCTTCCACTCATCGATTTCAGACAAGACTAAGCCATGGAACAATCTCAATTCATCGAATACATTAATGAGTTCTTCCCTGGCATTGTAATCCGCGTTGTACAGGAATTGAACGGTACGGCTGAAACGCCGAGCATATACCTGCACAGACAAATGCTCAAAAAAGAGTATTCTGTTACAGGCAAGTGGGAAACACTTTTCGGCTCTTACAGCAATGTAATGGCTGATTTTGTCGCAATGGATTCAAGCCTTCCGCTGAAATCCCGCGATTCAATGGGTGGCGCATCCGGTGACATTCCGAAAATGGGAATGGAGCTTTGGCTGAATGAAAAACAGCTTACAGAGCTTTACACACTTCGCGCACAAGGCGGAACAAAGGCGCAGATCGCTGCTAAAATCTTTGAAGACACCCCACGTGTTATCAAAGGCCCGTACGAGCGTAACGAATTCATGTATCTTCAGGGATTGTCTTCTGGTGTGGCAATAGCCGACACTGACAATACTGGAGTGGGTGTTCGTATGGATTACAAGTATCCGACCGAAAACAAATTCGGCGCTTCTGTTGTATGGTCGAATCCTACCGGCGCTGTTCCGATTGATGATTTGGGCCGTGTCGTTGCCAAAGCAACTGCTGACGGGAATACAATTACAACGCTGATGATGGACAAAACGGCTTGGAATAACCTGATCAAAACAACCCAGATGAAGGAGCTTTACGGAGCCGGAATCGGGTTTGGTGGTGATTATACAAAAATTCCATCCCTTACCTCTAATCAGGTAAAACAGGTTTTGCAGGAGCGTATCGGTGTTGATACCGTTACAATAGTAGACTTCACAGCCCGCTATGAAAAGAACGGCGTTAAAACAACTGTTCGCCCATGGGCAGACGGTGCGGTTGTCGCGCTTTCTACAACTCAGGTTGGTAGCCTTGTTTACGCTCGCCTTGCAGAACAAGATAGCCCTGTTGCAGGTGTTTCATACGAAACCGCTGATGATTTCCTGCTTGTTTCCAAGTTCCGCACAAACCGTCCTGCACTGGCTGAGTTCACTACTTCTCAGGCGCGCGTGGTTCCGGTAATTGGCAACGTTGATCAGATCTACTTACTGGACTCCAAAACTGTACAGGCGTAATGGGAAAGACTCAAAAACCAGAAGGTGAATTCGTAGCACTTGCCGACTTCCGCGACATTGATAATTTCGATGTCGCCTACAACGAAGGTGATGATGTAAGCCACCTTTCCGACGAAAGGATTCTGACACTGCTTGACAAAAAATTGATTGCTCCGGTTCAGGAAGCTGCTGCCGCTACTGGCAAAGAATCGTCACCACAAGCGACGGCTAACGCTGCAAAGACTCCTGCTAAACGTGCTGCCGCAAAGCCTGCCGTTAAAAAAGTGGAGGAGAAAGCTCCGGAAGCGCCACAAGCACCAGTAGTTTCTGATGTTAAACCTGATGAACCGCAAGCATAATGGCAACAGTTCGGGAATACATTGCAGCAAAGCTTAACCGATACTATATCGACATCACTGATGCTGAGTTAGATGGTATGTTAGCAGACTCCGGCTTGATCGGAGACGACACTTATGCCACTGATCTCAGTAAACCTGTAAAACAAGCTCTTGTCTCATTTATTCCTGAACTGTTTCTTGCTCCTGAATCAATCTCGCAAGGTGACTTCACCATTAAAAGAAGTCAGGCCGGATTAAAGGAGTATTATGCTATTCTGTGCGCTGATCTCGGCATTGTAAGTGAAAGCATCTCAACGCCTAAAATTGTCAATAAGAGCAATATATGGTAGCGGGCCTGTATCCTTACGATCTGAAACAAAGCAATTCTGATGGAGGCTTTGTCAATTCAAAAGGCAATGTTTTCGCCGGTTCTGAATCATGGGTAACGCTTTGCAAATGTCGTGACGAACAATCCGGTGAACGTGAAGTGCAAGGTCCTGACGGTGTTTACTACACTTATTCAGCCATTGTTTATGCGCCTAAGTCTTGTCCTGACCTTAAAAAAGGTGACAGGGTTCAGGTAATAAGTGAAGGCAAGGTAAGGATTGAAGAAACGGTCAAGAATTTCAGCAGGGACTTCTTTCATTGCAGGATATGGGTGTAAAAGCAACATTTGACCCGAACAGCATTGCAGCCTACATTCAAAGCAAGGTTGACAAGATCGATCAACAGATTCTGACTAGGTTAAAATACTTAGGAGAAGAGCTTGTCAATCATGCGCGTTCCCATGGAACCTACACCAATTTCACAGGTAATCTGCGTAATTCTATTGGATATGTAATTGCAAAAGACGGCAAACTCGTATTTCAGAATTTTCAGGTTACGGTAAGAGGTAGCGGAACAAAGGGCACAAAGCAAGCTCAGGAATTTGCAAACAAGTTGCTTGTTGAATTCCCGCGCGGATATGCTTTGATTGTTGTTGCCGGAATGAATTACGCTGCCAAAGTTGAATCACGTGGACGCAATGTTCTGGACAGCGCCGAGCAGTTAAGCAAAACCGAAATGCCAAGAATGATTGCGGAGTTGAAGCTGAATATTAACAAGATGAAATGAGAACAACCGCTGAGGCTGAAACCATAGTTTACCAGTTCATCAAGGCAAGCGCATTGGATGAAGCTGTTAATGGCGGAGTGTTCAAATGGAAACGACCGAATGATTCAGTTCTGGAAGACATCGTAATCAATTCTCTTCCGGTCACAGTCAATACCATTCAACGTATGACTGTAAACGTGAACATTTATGTCAAGGATGTTGCTTATCCGGGCTTAAACTTCCTTACTCAGGATTCAGGGCGAATTGACGAATTGTCTAAACTCGGGATGGACTTGTTTGAAAATGCTCATGGATCATATTGGAGCTTTTGGATTGAAACGCAAAGCATTTTTGAGGAGCCGGACATTAACCAGCACTACGTCAATTTCCGGCTTCAATTTCAGTTTTACGAAACAGATTAAGAAATTTTAAACACACACTATAATGCCATCAACCAGAGGTACCAGTAAAATTGAAGTCGCTCCACTTGCGGGCGACAAAGGGGTGGGCACCGTTTGGACTGACTTGGGAAACATTTCAGCCGATTCTACTGCCCAGCTTCTTCAGGGAGATCCTACTACCAAGGAGTTTTTCTCTATCACTTCAGATCAGCCCATTGAAAAGGATGTAACGCCCGGATCATTGGTGCTCACCTTGTCGGTTATGGATGTAACAGCGGCTAATCTGGAACGCCTGATTGGTGGAGCATCTACCGGCACTACCGAGGCTAATAAAGTATGGAGTGCGCCACTGCAGGCCACTGTAATTGAGCAATCAGTGAAAATTACTCCTAAGAAGGGTAAAATCATTACCATTGTTCGTGCTCAATTTTCAGGTAAAGTTAATTTCTCCTTACAGAAAGACGGTCTGTTCCTGATTGATTTGATCATCTCCGTTCTTCTTCCTGAAAAGGCAAATACAGCGCCATACACAATCGGCCCCGAAGTATAATCCATTACACACTTGATGAACATAAAAGCCTCCAATGCGAGGCTTTTTTTGAATACACACTATGGAAGAACAAGAATTTGACCCAATAGAGGCTGAGAAAAAAGAGCTTGATATTCTCAATAGCAACGGCGTGTCATTTGAGGTCCGCAAACGGTGGACTGGCTGGCTCAGCAAAAAGAAAACAAGGACAATTACAATCAAACCGCAGTGCCTAGGAGTGATGGACCGGCTATCTGCCGAATATATCCGTCTTGACCTTGATGAGGAGCTTATGAAGGAGGATTCGCTGCTTGCGGCAAGGATTATGACGTCTAAGCATGCCAAAAGATGCGCCAAGATTGTCGCTATTGCTGTATTGAATAACAATCCCTTTTATGGTCTGCTTATCTGGGTTCTTACCGGATATTTCTTATGGCGTATTGATTCTCGCATGCTATATCAATTAGCAGTTATCATAAACGGGTTGAATAACTACAAGGATTTTATCGGCTCTATCAGATACCTGTCGATCCAAAGGACGACGAAACCGCAGCTGATAGAGATTCCGGACAACGAGGATTGAAAAGCCCTTACGGCTCACGCGGTTCTATTTGCGCACATTTTGGATGGACATACGACTATCTTTTGTGGGGCATTCCTTGGCCTATCGTTCAGCGCATGCTCATAGATGCTCCTTCGTATGAAAGTAAAAAAGGCGATTCGGATAAGAAAGCCAAACCAAAGGTCATGAACCATGATCAATTAGCTGACTTCCTTCAGTCAATCAACACACTACCCAGATGAACAATAACAGTGGCGCCTTATCATTTGACGCAACCATAGCTAATTCGCAGTTTCAAAAAAGCATTACTGAGATGCAGAACAGCATCAGAGGTTTAGCGACCAATGTTCAAAATGAAACTAAAGGCATTGATTCCGCTTTTCAGAACCTTGGAAGGATCGCGGCCGGTGCATTTGCTTTTAATGAACTCAGGCAGCTTCCCGGCAAACTGATTGAAGTTCGCGGCGAATTTCAGCAATTGGAAATTGCGTTCAATACCATGCTTGGTAGCAAGACAAAGGCTGACAAGCTGTTTGGTGAAGTCGTTCAATTAGCAGCGCAAACGCCTTTCGGGTTAAAAGATGCAGCAAATGCGACAAAGCAGCTTTTAGCGTATGGTAGCGCGTCCGAAACCGTAGTATCTGAACTTCGGATGCTCGGTGATGTTGCCTCTGGCGTGTCTGTTCCAATTGGTGATTTGACTTATCTGTATGGAACGTTAAAATCGCAAGGCAGAGCGTATGCAGTCGACATCCGGCAATTTGCAGGTCGAGGAATACCAATCTATGCCGAACTTGCCAAAGTACTGAAGGTCAATGTTGATCAGGTAAACGAATTTGTTGAACAGGGTAAAGTAGGATTCCCGCAGGTTGAACAGGCATTTAAAAATATGACTGGTTCGGGCGGTATGTTCTTCAACCTGATGGAGAAGCAAAGCAAGTCATTAACCGGACTTACTTCACAGCTTAAAGATGCCATTGAAATCATGTTTAATGACATTGGCCGCTCGCAGGAAGGCGCATTAGGTGATTCGATCAAGTTTGCAACTTCAATTGTTCAGAATTATGAGCCGGTACTTGATGTTCTGAAAATCTTGGTGGCTTCTTACGGCGCTTACCGTGCTGCGATTATTTCAACCGCTGCGGTTCAGTCCCTTGCGGCAGCCGGCGCAGCAATCAGTTCTTTCCATCAATTAAGTTTATCTATCAAGTCTGCTGCTGATGCACAAGCCTTGTTTAACCTTGTCACAAAGGCTAATCCATACGTCATTGCCGGAACTGCGTTAGTTTCACTTATAACTGCCATTGCATTATTTAGAGACACCGCTACGGATGCACAACAGGCTCAAAAAAGGCTTAATGTAGAAATTACAAATGCTGACAAAGTAGATGCCGAACGAAGAATAAAAATAGATCAACTTCGCGAGGCAATTCAGGATGAAACCAAGAGCCAGGATGAACGGAAAAGAAAACTTCAAGAATTAGTTGCACTTTCTCCAAAGCACCTTAATTCGATCAATCTTGAAAACATTGCAACCCAAGATGCCACAAAATCCATTGAAGGATATATTGGCGCAATGAAGGAGAAAATCCGTCAGGATGGGATTGATCGAGAAAGGCAGAAAGCAAAAGAGAATATTGCAGCCGCAAAAGCTGGTAAAAAAGATACAGAGTTTTTGCCTTCATTTATAGAGTTGAGTGGATTGGCGTATGCTCAGGCATATTCTAAGAGCCAAGTAAGCGCTGAAAAGGAAGGCCGTGTTCTGGTTCGTAAAAACCGTGAACAATATATTAAGGAGCAAGAGGAGTTTTATGACAAACTTTCTTCTCAATCTGAAAAGGGACAGAAAGAATTAGCGGCAAAGGCCAAGAAACTTGCTGAAGCTGCCGCCCTTGCCGCACCCAAGACAGTCAAGTATTACGAGAAAGAAATTAAAAATCTTGAAGCTCAGCAGGAAACGGCAACGACTTCTGCTAAATTCAACTCCCTTCAAAAGCAGATTGACCAATTAGATGCCAAGCGAAGAAAGATAACTGGTGAGTTAACGAAAGATCAAAAGGATCTCGCCAAAGACGCGGACAAAGTAGGCCCATATGGCTCACTCTCCTATTGGGACAACATCGCAAGGAAAGCGCAGGAAATCATTGATAAAACGCCGGGCAAAAATACGGCCGTACTCTCCGCTCAGACCAAAATCAAATCTGATGCCGAGAAAAAAGCCGAGGACATTCGCAAGGCCTACGCAATCAAGAACTTTGATGACGAACTGACTCAAAAGCGTCAGCAGTACGAGCTTTACCAACGCTGGGTAACGGCATACGGGAAAGAAGCCGCTGATAAACAGTTCAATACCCTTGTTGCGGGTAATCAGTCCTACCTTGAATACCTGAATGGTGAGATCCGCAAACTCGAAAGCACAGCAGGCTTTACCAAGCTCAATGACACTGATGCCGGAAATCTTGCCAAGCTCAATGCTGAACGTGATGCGATACTTGGAAAAGACACCGCGCTTGAAGTCTTCAATAAGAAATTGCAGGAAACAGAAGACAGCGCGCAGTCTTTAACGGATACCATAGATGCATTACGGGCAATTCAAAGCCAGTTAGGAGAAGCTAAAACCGGTGATGATTTCGAACAAAGACGCATTGTTGCCGAGAAGATCCTTGATCTGGAAAAGCAGCGCAAAAACGAACTGAAAAACTTCCTGCTTGAAGTTGCTGGTTCAGAGCAGAAACGCTTTGAAATCGAAAAGTATTACAACGGCCTGCTGATCGAACTTGAAAAACAACATCAAGACAAAACTTCCGAGGCTTACATTAATGGCAGAGCAGACATAGAAAAAGCCAGAGCAGAAGAATTAAAGAGTCAGAAGGTTGCCCTGCTTGAAGAATCTGAGGCGTATAAGGATCTGGAAAGGGTTATTATGCAAACTGGCATCAAGGCCATTGAGGAAAAGATCAAGCGCACTCAGAAAGCTGCCGAGGAGGCCAAAAAAAGATTAGGAGAAGAAAGCGAAGAGTATAAGAAGCAGGCCAAGTTGCTACAAGAACTTAACGGAGAACTTAACGCCGAGAAGCTAAACAACTTTTCAAACTATGTTGGTATAGCTTCTGCATTCGGCCAAGCATTAGAAGAAATCGGCGGTGTAGCTGGCGAAGTAGGTTCAGCGCTGACCGGCTTAACTTCTCAGTTCGGCAATGTAGCGCAGGCGATGACTACGGCTTCGGATGGAAGTATCAGCATGAATCAGTATGCAGCCGCTATTCAGGGAGTAATCACCATGATCAGCGCACTGGTTTCAGCATCCAAGCGCAGGCATGAAGCAGAACGGCAATTTGCCATTGAAAGGCTTGGCTTTGAACAGGATTATCAACTTGCATTAAATCAAAGCCTGGGCGAAACCTACAAGGAAACTGGCAATATGTACCTCAATGACATTGAGGCAAAGATTAAATCCGGTGTTGAGCAATACCAGGACGCTCAAAAGAAATACCAGGATGCCATTGATAAACTGGAAGACGCGAAAGTTAAGAAAGATCAGAAAAACGTAGTTGACGGAAAATCAGTAGGACAACTTGCGGGAGCCGGAGCCGCTGCCGGTGCGGTAATCGGCGGTATTGTTGGCGCAGGTGTTTTCAGTGCAGCCACCGCAGC
>Ga0210040_10002909_pt1 | contig 23648 bp, 7 predicted proteins | sample CryGeyCG12114_NA_FD_185462 | JGI IMG/M metagenome (GOLD analysis project Ga0210040, IMG submission 185462) | Groundwater microbial communities from aquifer - Crystal Geyser CG19_WC_8/21/14_NA (SPAdes) (version 2) | ecosystem: Environmental > Aquatic > Deep subsurface > Groundwater | place: USA... | reverse complement strand
GGTCTGAGGTCTGTCATTTTTTGTATATTTAAGAAACGCAAGCAATAGTTATCTAGTTAGTGTGTTGCAATATGAGTTGAGCAGACTTTAAGAGAAAGCAAGAGTGAGAGAAAAGCTGTAAAAGACGTTGAACTCTCTTAAAGGTACAAAAAGGAAACAATAGTGTTCCTTTGCTCTGTCTTTTCACAATCAAAGGTTATACTGCCGTTGATCCTTCATGTATGTGTTGTCACTATGGATGTACAGAAAGTTAAAAGAATCGTGTGTACACTATCCTTTGAGGTATTTGCTAATCCCCTTCTTTAATACGTTCATATATTGTGTGACTGTGACAAGTTCAATTCCATTGGGGTAAAGCCTTTTTTATGGTGACAATAGACGTCTCTAATAGTAATATTGTATTTTGGCCCAGAAGCCCTCAGCTTGCTCTTTTATTCTTATAAATTTTTAAAAGTTAGTGCATGCTCCGTGAGAGTACAACTTTTTGCATATCTCTCTCAACACAAGGCAAGCACAGCAAGGTAGATCGAAATGTACAGTCACTCTGTTTACACACATTGCAAAACAATAGCAAACAAACTAACTAAATGGCAAAGATTCCAATGCACAATTCTAAATCACTAGTAAATGTTTCATTGCAACGTTTCAGTTGTAATCGTATAAACAGACTGGATGACTGGAATGTTTTATTAACTTAACAAACAGTGTTTAACAATTGGAATGGTTCCAATGCATACTAATTTTTCTTTTCCCTGCTATATGACCACAGTATTTATTGATGAACCATTTGAATATGTGTGTCGTCTTTATACAGTATACACCTTTTTGCATTTCCAGGCATTAAGCAAGCAACAATTCTCGTCACCCAGTCTGCTACACCTAAAACAGTATATCTGTCAGCAAAACAGATTTGTACGTTGTCAGCGGCCACTTGGCACTCAAAACTGGTAATTGATGAGTGAGTTACAAGCTCTAACACGAGTCAACTTCATCATTGTTGTTTACAGCTCTAGTTGAGGACATAAAACAGGACCAGAACATAATATATGTTACCCTTTTTTGCAGACTATTCAGTGCGAAATGAGAAAAAGGAAAATGATTCAACAGGACAGTAGTAGGGCCTGCGATGAAAAAGCACATCATATTATTACTTTTTTGATTCCCTCATTCCTTTCATGTAATCACTTGAAAGACATAGAGAGCAGCTGAAATCGGTATTAATAACGGTCCATTATCAAGATGAAGTCAAATATATGCCATATGTTTTCTACGTACGCAATATTTACGTCCCAAAAGATATCCAATCTCTAAAAGTATTAAAAAGATTGCATCCCAAAGTACACAAAAGAGCTTTACAGAGTCTTCCATGGAGTCCGTACAGCTCAAGTTATGAGTTATGACGAGTCCATGGTCTGGTTGAATTAAGTAATTTCGATTCCTCTTGTGAGCTCTAGATTAGACCAAAAGGACTTCTTTTAAACTCGCATATCATCAGAGAGGAGAAAAAAGACTCAACTGGTGCATGTAACCAACCAACGTAGTGAAAAGATCTCATTGACTCAAAGAAAGAAGAAGGGATGCGGTGAAAGTCATATATATACTTCTTTCAACTATTTTTCTTATTTTCCAAGTGGGCACGAAAATTGAAACTTGAGTTGACAAGGTGCACCCAAAGTTGGGAAATAATGTAACTGTTGTGGGCCAAACTTTGCACGTTTTTCCACTTTCAATCCATATTCCATATGAATTTGGTTTCTAGTTTTGAGAGGTGAAGGCCATCACCTAAGAGAATTTATCATATTTCCTTCTCCAATAATCAACTCTTTGAGTGACTTCCAACAAAAGGAGGATTTAGAATGGCCATTTTCCACATATTTCCTGTCTTCCCTCAAAAAATGAGGTTAGCGTTCACACTAAACACTTTTCTCCATGTGCATCTTGTACAATTTTTTGGGGATCTCCGTGTATGTAATATGTAGCGAATGCCAAAACTAGGGCTAGCCAGCAGTAGTAGTATTTATATTACGTGATGTGAATGCTGGTCTACGTGCCCAAAATAGGTATGAGTTAAGATATTATTATCATCATGTCCAGGGCTGGGAAACCTCGCACGAGCCGATTATCTCCACAGAGGGAAGAAAATAAAGAAGAAAAAAATACCATTTGGTCCCAAGACATGTGCGCGTCTTGGCGTCACTAATGTGGATCAAAAAGAGTCTATGTAAAGCACTATTACTTTATCATTACTACTATTATCATTACCACCATGTGCTCCATTATGCAACATTTTGCCAACTTTGGCTACCAACCATTGAAATAGATGCATTGGAATTGCATATTAGAAACCAACTAAATAACTAACTAACTATTTAACTGTATGTACATATGTTCTACCCCCTCCAGTCTTGTTTGCGCAAATGGATTATTTTAGTTTCCACTAGAGCTTGATTGAACATTTTGATTTGGTCTACTAGCCAAATGAAAATCACTACGCGGCCAGTGATTGGTTAACCTTTAGTGGGAACACAAAGCTACTGAGCAATAGCACTACACATTTGTAGTTAGTTAGTAGCTAGCTAACTAACTAACTAACTGAATAACTGTAGGTTGAATGAGACCTTCAGTTAGTTTTCTTACGTTGGAAATGGTTTTTGGTAGAGCCTAACCATTGTGCAAATGCTTCGTGAACCCATTATGTCTCCCCATTCATCCCATGTCTTCCAATTCAATTTCCCCGTTCATATACAAACAAAGGAGGAGAACCTGGACAAACTAAATGGCACCACCAGTGAGCAGAGGTGCCCAAGAAATGGACAAAATTGACATCGTAAAATGCAATTGAACTAAACACTGACCGCTGGGAGTCTCCGAAAAAAAGCAATTGCCTACAGTTTGCTTGTAGTAGCAATGCGATTAACTTGACTCTTCCCAGGTACAATTTTTGCCATAACTATACTATCTGCCACTGCATAATGTATACGGATCTTCTGATGTACAAGAAATTCTCATTAGTGGGCACCAAAAAAGAGCACACTTGAACACAAAAAAATAATAACATCTTTGTAACTAACTAAGCAACCAACTAACAAAGTATTTACTCCAAAAGTACAATCAACGGAAGTAGCATTGATCGCAGCACAACACAAGAGTAGGTAGGAACATCTCATTTGTCTATACACGGACTAGATTCATTACGAGTACTACTAGAATCATGTTATCTTATGAGGAAAAGCGCAAAAAACACAGGTAGGCTTGACTTGCACACAACAAGAAGGAATTGGGACTTACTGTGTATGTAGTAGGACTAAACTGACTGACTAACTGAGGCAAGTGAAGCAAGTCATGTCATATCCTCTCAACAATGTGTGAACGAGCTCCAATTAACCCAACGAGTGGGACAAATGTTTTTCCTTGAAAACACTGAGCATTTCCTTTCCTGTCACATCCTTTGGAAGCCTACTTTACTTGACTGACTTACTAACTAACTAAACTACACAACAAGCATGCAATTCTTCGGTATGGATCCAATCTGTACAAAAATCTACCCTATATTTATATTCTATAGAGCAACAAGAATGTTCCTGCATGTTAGATCTTATATGTGCTACAGCATAAGATGGAAAATTCCTGTTTCCAGTCAACACTCATTGTGTGATAAAAGTGTTTTTACCTGATCATTAGTTTTTCTAGAAATTGGGAAGAAACGATGGCGAAAAATATTATTGTAGGGAGAGTGAGTACGAATAAATGGGTACGAGAGTTTGATATAAATCTTTAGAGTGTGAGTGTAAATAGGTTGAATTCCCATTGGCGATAAATATTTGATTTTTGTGTCGCCAAATGGACCCGATAGAATATTTTTTAAGAAAGAATACTACTTGGGACCGTCTGTTTATTTATACATGGTGTTCATAATGCATGTAAAACGGATAAGACTGGTTCCATGACATGGCAATGTGGTGTTTTGTCACTCGATTCTGTCACTGGTGAAGGAAACTATTTTCACTATATAGCACTTTTGCTTCCTCCTCAAACATGGAATACTTATTTGTGCTATAGAAATAGATTTATACATGCTCGTATGTTATGTGTGCATAAAAAAAGGAATGGTCTCAGATATGTTTGTCCCGAGTGCACTCCCCACTTTTCCTTAGTCAGTCAAGTCTGATAAGCTGATAGTGTACAGGAAAAGAGAATACAATTTTGTCACTTTCTTTCTCTCTCTCTCTTTTATTTCCATAGGTTTAGTTAGGCACCCAGTCAAAAGTGAGTGATAAACAGTAGTGCTTGTTTATTTTTTTTTCATATTTTTTTTACTACATTTGTTTTCATATGCTGTTCTCTCCACTGATTTTCATGAGCTATGTACATATGTGTAGGCTGCATTGTCATACAGAATTATTATCATGTTTTGACTAGGTTTTGTGTTGACAAAAGAAATGCTTACAATCAAGGAGCTGGTACCGCCTTGTGTTAATGTATGCATGCCAATCATCCCCTACACATGCCGTGCTATAGTCCCCCTGTTATAATTTGCCGACAAAACCATCGAATCCATTGTGCGAAATACCTATGCTAATAATGACCATTGTACTAAATTTTTTTAGCGCAGCAAGAAAATAATAATAATAATGAAAAATAAGCGCCCAAATTACCAGTCTCTTTTGTTGAGTGAAGCTTGACAATGTCACTTCTGTCAGTGTACTAAACTAATGATAAAGTAGACTTTATAGGCAGTTTGCAAGAGTATACAGGATCAGCAGATAATTTCATCAGTTATGGTCACCAAGCAAAATTTAATGAGACAGGGAACGACAACAGTGTCATAAAAGTTAAATGATTGTGAGCTACTGACGGAATGAGCTCTCTAGTGAAACATTTTCGTGTGCACACCTAATACAACAACAGTGTGCTGCAGTTACAGGTTTTTGATGAACTCAACTTTTCCTTGGCTTATATTCTGGAGCCACGCACTTTTAAGCACGGGTTATTTAGTTAGTGTACGCTTTTGCATGGAATAACTAAACGGTTAATTTGATATTTAGTTAGTTGGGTGTGTAGGCAGATATAAACGGGGCCTGTTAATTTGTATAAATGTAACTTAAAAGTTACATGCATTGGATGAGGCGGCCAACTTACTCCAATGGCGGCCAATCAATGCAATATCAAATACGGAATAGTTTGTAAGTATCCCCATACTTTACTTTCCATCGAGTTTAACTGCAATGCTACTAACGTGAGATTTTCTGAACATTTTGATAAAGTTTGAATTTATCATCTGGCAACCTACCGAGCCAGTAGACAATAACTAATCCCCTACTACCCTCACATAAAATAATGACGATTTTATCCCAAAAAGGTATGTGAAATCCTTCAATATCCTATCTCACATAGAGCTGACAATTCTACATAAATGCATAGCTAAAAGCATTACGTGTTCATATATTGTACATCCCTAATCCTTATGGAGAGGATTGGATGAGATTTCACATTTATCATACTCTAACTAACCAACTAACTAACTAACTATTGAATAGTGATGAGGACCAAGAGTGAGCAAATATAATATGGAAATATATGCCCCTTTATTTTGCTCCAAATGTTGAAAAGAAAATCTACAAATTTCTGCGCAATTCAAAAGAGTCAACTTTCACAAATAATCTCACAGGTATAGCTACGTTTAGAAATGGACTCCTATGTTGTATTATTAAAATGGTGACTACACCATTATATACATATGCACGCGTGCCTTTTAGAATGAGTTAATTTGCTTAAGACTTTGAGAGCCTCAAATGGCAATTGTCTATGGAGCTCTTCTTGGGCAGAGTATTACAACAGCTGTGGCTTGTGAAGACACAATGATCGGTTATTTTTAGGACCAGAGATGTGAGCATTATAGAGCGCACAATGCTCTCATGCTTTTATCAGACTTTGCCTTTATCTCATACGAACCGAGTGACTGTGTAGGAGTGATGGTACAAATTTCAGTTTCGCATTCAACAACTCCATGCTGCACCCATGCTGTGAGTGTGTAGTTATACGTGGGCAATATAGTATAGTATTGCAGTTTAAATGTTTTGGTGAACTTGTTTTCTTTTTTCTGTGTGTTCATCTCTTAAGAGTCGGGTTGACAGAATTGTAAATGAGCTTGAGAAAGATGTGGGGCTCTCTAGAGACGACATTATATACATACATATATATATATGTTTATAGGAGGTTAGTAATCGGCAGCCACAAAGCTCCTTCCTTGCTCGATAAATCACATAATTTGGTGACTTTTTTTATCTTCTCGTCTGTGTTTCAAAGTAAGTGACAGGGCCACTGGGGTCTCTGTACATAAATAATGTAAATGCACATTAAATTTACTATGTGCACATGTGCATTCCAATATATCTGCTAACTTGGTTACCAACTATATATACTCACTGTGAGTACACAGCACATAGCCAACAAATTATTATATATTATACAGAGCATTGAGTGTCAGTAGGTTGAGTTATGAGTATTTTTGGTTCAAAATGCTGGTCTCTACAATTGATTCATGCAGTAAATTAAGTTTTTAACAGTGAGTGAGCAAATGAAAGAAAGTGCTGTGTGCATTCTATTGTAGACTTGTAGTCAGTGAGTCAGTTAGTAACTATAAGCAAACCATATTTTAGCATGATCTTAAAATGTGAAAAACGTTATAATGTAATGAAGGTTTGCAGCCGTGATAGTGTTGTACAAAAGCCCCACACTCATCAGTGTCGTGTTTTAATTAAGCGAGTGAAAAGTCTGTTAAACCTCATTTATCATTGCAGGGTACATATATGGTTAGTGAGTTGGTATGAGAAAAGTTGTATTCATGCTCGTATGGAACCATGCATAAAAATGAGCCCATCTGTTTTAGGAGAAAGGTTACTTTTGAATTTAACTCATTAAAGTTCATTTCAATATTAGTAGTTCTTGTAGATTTGACGGCAAAATTTCAACTTTTTCCACACTGTAGATAGTTTTTGATTGAGTAAGTTAGTTTGAGTTGATATTTTTCTAATGTAAATCAGTTACTTGGTACTTGTGAGCGGGATGCATGAAATTATATAGAAATAGTTTTTAATGGAATCAACTTTCTTGACGTTACAAACTTTGGATAATTGGTTCATGTCATATACCAATTTTCAAGTATTGGCTTCGTTTAAGCAAGTTTATAGTACGAGCTGTACAGACTTGAAAGATGTCAATAAGTGTACAACAAACTTTGTATGTGTCTCCCCATCACATAAAAATGGTGACTAGATCAGTGAGTCGCATGAGTAGATCAATGAATACAGAAATTTGATGACAGGAGTGTGCAATTATATTTAGACAAAAGATTAAAGAGATCTTCTAACTATATACGCCATGATACATAAGACGTACGCCTGTTATTTTCCTCTAAAGTTGAAAAGAAAGTATAAGCTTACAAATTTCTGCGCAATTCAAAAGAGTCAACTTTCACAAATAATCTCTCAAGTCGTCGTCACAACTACGTTCAGAAATGGAATAAGTTGTGTTCAGTGCCCCAAATTGTCATGCCATGTCTGTTTTCATTCAATGTTTTTTCCGACCCCCTGATTTGTATGCAGGGAAATAGAAATGAAGAAAATGATATTAATCTTATTGCATTTGTTGGGAAACTTGTGAATAACTACTTGCTCACGCACAAAATATAATCTAATTTGGCATGGCATGATTATTGTCTACCACAGGTGATACTAACTAACTAACTATAAGTTGTTACATAAGAATTTCTTTTAATTTGCGTCCTGTTTTGTCAACCATTGAATTCGGTTTCCCATGGCATCAAAAGCCTTTTTGAAATGTATATTTTGTAGAAAACATGCTACTACTAGTTTTCTGACACAATTAGGAAAATTTGCTGAATTGTTTTCTCAAAAAAAATCTGTGATCCTAGCGGACAAGAGAAGAAAGTCTAATGAGTATAAGCCAAAGTATATTTTCATTTCAACAAGATAAACTTATTTAGAATACTGTATTGGCAAATGGAACTAAGATACAACAAATACAAAAAACTATATTTTAATTGTACAAAATGTACTAAAACATGCTATGAGAGCTATGAAGAGTTTATTCCCGTTGTCTGCAACAGGTCTTTTATAGCCTATCAAAGAAAACAATGTTTTCCTACAGCTCGTATAAAAAATACACAAGTGAATATTTTTCTCCGTTGTTTTGATTTTCAAGCCTCCCCATTACTTTTCTGTGAAAAAATACTTTTAAAATATTCTTATTTATTTGCTACTCTACGAATAAAAAACAGTGTTACGTTAATAACAAGAGAGGAATATTTAAATGTTGGCAACATCTATTGCTTTCTCTTCGTGAAGAAAATTTTCTTGTGCGCTTCAGTTTATGCAAAAAAATAAGAGTGTGACAATACACAAGTTCTACTTAAATGATGACACTAACAGTTTGAACGTCAACAATACAAGTAAATGTGTGAGCCTTTTGTATGGCAACATTTGGGAATCCTAAAGAGAAGCATGGATGCATGATGGAATCAAAAACAAGCTTACCAACTAAATTCCTATGGAAGCGCAAAGTATTTGAAACCTTTTGTTTTTACGAATACATTTTATGCTTTCTCTCCATCTATGTGGTTGTCCCATAAAATAACTTTTCTTCACTCCCATGAAAGTTGTAAAAACTTGTCAGGCACGACTCGCTTCTACTTTTTTCTTGCATAATTCCCGGGTCTATCATCCTTCTTGCTCCCCCTTTATTCCAATACACATAAAAATTGTATAGATTGAGAGTTAAACTTATTCAATGCCAACTAGTGTCGCATTATAAACATCATGTAGAATGAAACTGAGCTTCCAACCTGTGGTAAATCAACCCTGGTTACTACTATCATTACATTATTCGTCTAAGCCCAAATTTTCGTGTCACTGACGGTCGCTATGGAAAAAAATAAATAAAATGTCAGCGAACAGGAAAATTTTGTGCAAAACACTACAAGTATAATTTTTTGTTTTGATCATCATTTCTGATTTCTTGATTTCTATTCAATTCAACGCTCTTTTAATAAATATACTGGACTCCCACTCTTCAACACTAACTTTTGGATTGACTGCAGTATTTTAGGAAATATTCAAATCGCCACAACCACAGTCTCAAAATCATAAAAAATTAAAAGGAATTCCATCCCACAAAAGCCAGCGTTGAGACTGTGAGACCTTTGATTCTATCTTAACCGAGAATTGCAACGCGAAAAGGTTCCGTTCGATGTGCAGGAGCTCCGCCCTTACTGTGGAGGATTATTTCTAATCTGGACGAGTGGAGTGTGGTTATGGGAGTGGGGGAGGCTTTTCGAACACAGGCCTGAGTCCGGAAGGGAGCAGGGAAGGCCTTGGGTTCGGAAATCGCCGGAGCCGAATTCAGCGTCTCCCCGCGATCCGTTTTCGTGTCTGTCTCTATTGTGGACGGAAATTCTTTTTAATATTTTTACGATTTTGAGGCGGTGGTGCCGATTTAAACTATTCCCTAAATAATGCAATGTGTCTAAAAAGTCTGTTCCTTTTAGAGATGATGGCTTAATAATTATCTTGACTAGCCGGACCCACTGGCTTTTAGCCAGACTCACTCTCACGAGCCAATTTCAAAACCTTTCAAATTTTCAATGATCCACAAATTTTCTAAGGTACACCAAGTTTCTAGAATGTGATAAAGGACTCTCTCCGCATCAATTAATTATTATTCAACACTTTTGCTTTATCACATTCTAGAAACATGGTGTACCTTAGAAAATTTGTGGATCATTGAAAATTCGAAAGGTTTTGAAATTGGCTCGTAAGAGTGAGTCTGGCTAAAAGCCAGTGGGTCCGGCTATATTCCTTAAACAAGCAAACAAAAAAAACAGGGGGGAGAAAACCACAATGATACATTCATTTTGAATCTATGCATGACATTGTGTGATATACACATTGGGATCAAAGAGTGAAAACGGCCTGCATACGTGTACAACATGATTTGCATGGGATTCACTATGTATACTACATATGGTATACACAAGAGAACAGGGGAAGACTAAAGTTGCCACCACTTGACACAAACAAGATGAAATGACAAAAAATTATATGGAAGGACGACATAACTATACAACTGCTAAAGACTATGTAAAGTTGACTCACAAATAAAAAAGTATCTTGTGTACAAACTTGCCGAGGTTTTCCCACCTTGATGCACAACATTGGGGAAAGACGTATGGACCAAGTTCCACTCACTAAAACAAGATGGTAGTTCACATTAATAATTTAGTGGCTGAGTGAAAGTTGACAATCCCTCGGTTTTCACGCACATTATGTCATAGTCAACATTGCAACTAACTTAAATTCATGTTGCCTTTATTTACTCCGTGGGTTACGTGAGTATTAATTATAAATGGTGACACAAGTAAACCTTAATTTTGACTTTTAGCATCTCCCCATGGGTTGACCTTTGAAATTCTGTAGCGTTTATTTTGGGAAAAGAAAGAAAAAAACATGTGCAAAATGTGTCAACAAACTCACTCGACTTTCATTACATACTATACTTACTTACTGACTGTGAGCTTTTGCTTTAGCAGTCACGTTTGCATTGTGTTGTGATGGATGAAAGTTTGAGCCGCTTACTGTCAAACACTGCACATATTCTGATTCACAGCTTTCATGAATCCCAAACAAAAGAACTCAGGACTCGTGTGTTCTCAAAGGCTGACCAGTAAATGGAAGTTGTTAGTGCCAGTTTGAATTATGATTCAATCGTTTGATCATCAATGGCTACACATCTCGGCATACACTCGCTGTACATTGCATATAGAATGAGTTAATGAATATTTTATGGACACAACCACATCATGTGTCTGCGGCTTTGTTACTCGATATTTTCAACTTTTGGAACAAACGAGTCGTTTGGTCTATCACTGACTGTCAGTTGTGTTGGTAGCATTGCTTTTAGTTTTCAAGTGTGTTCACAGCTTCATTTGTCTTTTTGTATCCTTTTTGTTGGCTTGAGACTATGACAACGAGGTGAGCAGATACTAGGAAAGACGTGAAAGGTTTCCATGAGAGTATTAATGTCATTCTTGTATTACTCCACTATTGCTTCCTTGTTAATTAAAGTTTTTTGTTTGTTTCTGGAAGCATAGTTATATAGTTACAAGCGGAAGCCGTACAATAGGGATATTATAGTACTGTAGTTACAATTGTTCTGCTGTGTGGGAATCTGTGTAAATATTTTTACTATTTTCAGGATGTTTGTGGTTTGGTTGAGTTGTAATGAGTTGAATATTTTACATTCTCATATTATGCCGGAGAACACTTTTATGCATGTAATCGGATTATGGGAACAATGGTAAAGCACAGGATTTCTGTTGGATTCCAAGTTAACAATAAGCATTTGAATGGTAGTTTCAGTGACGAGTTTTGCACGAAGCAAACGTAAATGAATCTATTTAGTAATAGTAGTAACTATGCCTGAAAAAAAGACTTTTAAAATTGAAACAAGAGAAAATTTGTAACTCTCAGTCAGTAAAAATAGCATTATGCATACTTAAAGTGAAAGTTAATATAAATTGGAGCATGACATACGTGTTCAAAAGTTATGAGCTACTTGTTGTAACTAAAATCGCTTGTTTTGTGAGCATCATATCAAAATTGAACACTCTTTCAACGTATTTCCCTTCCTTTCGCGTATCTACGCTTATTACCATATTCGATTTAAATTTATTTCGCATAGTTCCTATGCTCGTAACTTGTCAGATCACACTGGAACTGACGTTTTCAAATTGATATACAAAATGACTTTTGACACATGACAGGAAAATTTGAGTTGTCCAACATGTTAATGCAAATTTAGCAGCATGAGATGAAAAATGTTTTTTAAATTGATGATTACTGTATAGATCTTGCTTGCATCAGTCTTTTAACCTTTAACCATCTTTTATTTATGTTTTTCAGGAAATTCGAGAGCTCCTTGCCGAATGGGATGTTCAATCTGTGAACGTACAGTCAGGATCAGCCAGAGTCACTTTGTGTGCCCCTGAGGTATAATTTTCTACATTCTATAACTAAATAAAAAGTGTATTCCCCTTAGAAATTCTATACTTGGCAGTATGTCGGAATAATTTTGGAGTAAGGATGAAAATCTTTTGTCTCCCAGGTATTGGAGGAATGGGATCGAAATGCAGTTTACACATTAAGGGGTCAAAGGGTGACAATTTTGCCATCCCCTACTGAAATGCTTTTGTGTGTTGGTCGCCTTCCCATTTCATATACGGAACAACAGTTCACTGCACTCGTGTCAAGTTTCGGAGACATCAGACGATCATTTATCATGATCAGTGAAAAAAACGGTATGTTCTATTCTGACGACAAATCCATATTTACAAGGTTCCGTTCAGTTTACCCAACCCCTTTGGAGTACTTATCTAAGGAAAGTTAATTGGCTCTAATAATTTGTTCACATTTATTTCTTTGGTGTTGAAGTTGAGCATATAAGTTAGAAACAATATGGTTGAACACATTTTTTGTTTGTGATTCCCGACTCGATTTTTGGTAATGGATATAGTTATTATTGAATCTTTTCAATTTAAACTTGGCGATGTATAATTAGTAATTTAATTAGTTTGTTTCTTTAGTAAATCATTGACTGCTAAATAACTAAACGGAATCCCACGCAGCCTAAAATATTTGCTATGTTATTGCTAGCGGACTATTGACGTAAAAATCGTTACACACGCTTTTATCTTGATTAACCAAAGTTAACTGTTCTGTGAAAGTGAATACAATAACTACTGGATACTTTTAGTTAGTTCGTCGCAACGCGTTAATTAGTTGAGTCAGTCATTGACGATAAACTATAGTTGTCTGTCCACCTACCTCGCATTTCTCATGTCAGTAGTAATTACATCTTCACAATACTGGCAACTTTGTCTTGCCTGCATACTAACTAACTAACTAACTTCAAACAAACAGTGTTTTAGCTAGTTAGTTTGTAGACTTAATCACACTCCCCCTAAAAACTAACTACATGTATTATGTATACTGCCGCTCTCATGATCATGCAGGGAGCCGACAGAAGTGTACAGTTACTTTGCGTACAACAACTCATTAAATCATGTGTTGACTAGTATATAGGGAAACTGGTTGCTCCCAGGGCTTCTACTATGTCAATTTGAAAAGCAATCTGGAAATGTACACATTCCAGCGAACGCGAGTTTCTGCAACAGGTTAATTTACTCGGAAATTGATGGTAGACTTTGTACGGGCAACGAGTCGAGGGAACTAATTATAGAGATATTTCATGTGGTATGAAGATACCAACACAGTTTGGGGAATATAAAAGGAAGGAAAGTGAGCTTTCACAGACCAACAGTACGCTGTTTATAGTTTAAATGGATCCATATATAGGATCTATAATTTCCCTAGAAAGGCTAATGTAGGTTGGCAGGCATGCACTACACTGCTGCGAACAGCATTTAACAAATATTATGGATAATGGTGATTAACTATGCCAATTAGCATTCCATTCACCTGGTCGTGCATGGGGAGAAAAGTCTTGAAATCTTATTACGTTCTGTTTCAGTCCATGTCTTCCATAATGGGATTGAATGCCAACCTTTGATAGGTTAATATTCTGTGACCTCCTATGCTGCAGTATTAAACTAAATATTATGTTTTCTGTTTGCAATGTTTTAATTTATGTGTTTTTTTAGGTGAAAACAAAGGATATGGTTTTGTCGAGTATGTCACAAAGGAAGCGGCTCTCCAGGCCAAGAATGCATTGGATGGACGACAAATTGTGGACAGCACAGCAGTTTGTGATTGGCTGGACTCTAGTCATGTGACCGTTCGGTCCCTCCACTCAAAGTGCCTGTACGTGGATCGATTGCCACCAAATTACAGAGACATGGGCGAGTTCAGACGTATTTTTAGCACCGTAGTCAATCCACCTTACTGCCAGGTAAATCATAATGGATGAGAAGTAGTGAGCATTGCCGTGTGCTTGCATGCAATAATAATAATCATCATAATACAATGAAATTACTTTGGAGTAGGGCAGTAAAAATGGCAGGGAGTCGATAGCGTCTAATAAATAAACATATATCTGGTGCGTACATCTCCCAACGATATTGGTTTTGTGCATGACTTTTCGCTCTCAAATTCACAGGACGCGATGGGAACGGGAGTAAAAAAGCGTATGGAATGTGCTCCTGTCTTTTGTATGTGTGTGTGTACAGTTTATGCTGCAACGAGTGTAATAAGCCCATTAACTATACAGCAGAGATGGTAAACAAATGAAACATCCTGGTGCTCTTAAGTGAAACTGTGCCAAAGTATTTTTAAGAGCACTTATAGTTAGTCACTCAGGTTTTTTCAACGTTTAACTGCCATGTTTACACAGAAGATGGGTCTATTTTAAGAAAAAAGGGACTCCTTCCGTGTAAATTCACGACTTCAAAAGATATGGGAAGCAACGAGCTTTTTTATGTGGAAAAGGATATAAAAATTGGTAGTTCTTTGTTTCATTAAAATTTAATACGGAGGAGCGCTCGGCTCTCTTTCATTCTTTCACTACCACTTTCTTTCTTCGGCACTTGGGATATAATATTTTAATCAGGTTGGTAGGTTTTAACGCCGATGGAATTAGTGTTCTCCTAAATATTTGGCGCAATAGGCGCACGGTCGCCTGAAACAAGCCTCGTTATTGTTTAAGTTGTCTGATTGAAACTATAAATTTGAATGCTTCAACTTTATAACATAGGTATGTTTTCAAAACTGAAAATAAACATTTGCTTCACGTCTGTGGTTAACACGAGGATTCGCACATGTTCTGTCTGTTTTAATGTTGAGTGCTCAGTGCTCACTCACTCACTACACTATCAACCTTCAACTAGAATTCTTCTAGATAGCTCATGTTTTTATCTGTAATTTTTACGGTTTTCGTTTCCTATAGCAACACAAGCCAAACAGATTTCCCAATTTTATGATAAAATGTTCAGAATTTTCAAATAGTCATGATGTGACACGAATGCTCACATTGTTTTGCGGCTATTTTTAACTGACAGGAAATGCCCTCAAGACATTCTTCCAAACGCTCCACATCAAGCGTATGAATTCTCCGTTCCTCCAGAGGGAACATGTACTGATAGGCTTCGTTTTAAAAATATATCACTCTTTCAGTTGATTGACATGACTCTTCATCATTGTGTCATTTGGTTACCTCAATTTGTCTAGTTAGTAGTGAAAAATGATAGGGACAAATTGTTCACACATTTTTTTTCACTGACTGTATGTAAGTATTAGACGCCAATACAGTACTTTGTAAAGTGAATGCTGATTATATATGGCTGTCTGGCATGGTCGCATAAAAATTATGCATCATAGTTAGGTAGTTAGTTGTAAGTCAGTTTTTTTTAAAGTTAAAGAATTGCCAGTTTTTTGTTTTCTTTACAATTGATGTTTGTGCGCTGTTAAAACTAAGCCTGTTTTTTTACGATTTGTAGATTGCATTAAAAAATGGGTGTCCACAAGATTGGGGACTGATAGAGTTCACAGGTGAAGACGATGCCGAAAAAACTCAACAAACTTTGGATGGCTACCTTATTCATGGACAGCGGATCCGGGTAGCTTATTACATTCCAGGCGTACGAGCCATCAACTTGTATCTCAAACTTTTGAACGATGGGGTAATTGAATTGACTTATATTTATTATTGCTTGCTTTTGAAAAATCGGACAAAAATATGGTTCACAATCAAGTATAATTAGACAGAATATATGAGAACTTGAATATTTAGTTAGTTGTGAATTACTTAACCTCTGATTTTTCAATCTTCACTCTGGGGACTTGGGCCGTAGAAACACTAGCACACTGTGTGTAGTTTTTTTAACCTCTTTTCTTCCCTGGTGCTCAACTGAGCAGAAAGCGGAGATGATTGTGAAAACATATTCTCCACTTTCATGAAACTCATTAAAACTTGCAAAATTAGTTTCCTTCTCTAACACTCCCAAAGGTATTCTGAACCCTCGGTATTGGCAATCTTTGAACAAGATTCAGTAAAAAAAAACGGAGATCAAAACCGGAAATGCTGTGTAAGTTCCCCGTCCAGACCATTTTGAATGGAATTATTCAATGGATATATTTATCAATCCTGATGACTACAATAAGACGTAAATGAAAGCTGAAAGCTGTGTGAAAATTCAATTAAACGTACAAAACTGACAGTTGAACAAAAAAATATGTTTCGTCCATTATTTATTAGTGTGAATAGCTTTCACCATTCTTTTATATGTAGCAACACGTTTTGGTCATAACGAAGCTTGATGAGTGCATTCTTTAGAAACTTTTAGCAACTAAGCTGAAATGTGTTGAAGACATGGTGGTGAATATTATTAGTATCTCTTATGAGAACAAGATGTACATGTACATATACTCGGGAGCTACAAACCAAGTCGTTTTTCTATCTTCCAGGGGAATAACAAAGGGAAAAGTGCTTTGCTGCCGGATCCGCCTGCTCCAGCAGTTTTTCAACAGTTGCAGAGTTTAGCCAAGCAGAATCCTGTGTGTAAGTTTATTTTTCTTCATTATCATCATCTCCTTTTCATTTATTACTTTCCCTTCCCCTGTTACCAAAAGGGTCCATAAGTCCGTTTAACAAGCCTTTACATTTCGACTACAAAACAGAGCTTTGTCAGCATAAAGTTTCACCACTTAGGGATGCGCCGTTTTTCATTTAGCTATAAAATAAAATTCTTGCCGTGCGCTCAAAAAACGACTCAACAACAACAAGAAAAGCGGGTTTTGACCGACAGTTTTTGTTTTTATTAATTTAAAGCAAAAGATTTGTGAATATTGTAGACGGATAAAGATGTCAACTTAGTTACTGTCTTAACAGCCATCGAGTTTTGGCTTCCCTGTAAACAATTACGTCCCGTTTGATTAATACGAGTGCCATTTCACTGGATTTAAAAAGTGACACAAGCACACAACGCAGGTCCTCATATACATTATTCATAACGGGTTAGCAAACTTTTGCATCCATGTGCGGTTTTTGTACACAAATGAACTGTGTCGTGTCTACTGAATGACAATCGCACAAAAAGCATGTTTATTACCCAACACTTTGTTATTGGATTAAAACCATGGGATGAGAAAGTAATTTATTGTTGTCTCCAAATTACATTTTCCACATTCTTTCCAATGAGGAACTTGGTAAGCATAAACAGTCTAGTTGAAATAGAGACAAAATTTTGGCTTCACTACAACTGTGTACATATGGAAATAGATATTGTTTCCTATTTCTATAGGGTATTTTTTCCCAGTATTGACAAACTCCAGTATAGAACTTTATAGTGAGCTACAAGACTATTATTGAGTTAATTAACTAACCCACCACGTGATGAAACACATATACGAAATTGAATGGGAGTAAAACAGTAGTAAATTGATTGTTACTACGTACATAGACTGCGATGGCAACACAAGTGAAGCGTATTACATGAAAGGCTCCCAATGATGTAATGTGAATGGAGAAAAATATGTAAACGACGCTTCCTGCTTGTGGCTGTCAAAGGTTTAAAGATTATTTGAGCTCTTGGTTGTTCATTAGTGTGCATAGTCTGACATGGTGATTTCAAGTAGACCATGGTGAGCTATACATGATAGTAATTTATGTTTCACGATTGCACACACCTAAAACCCGTAGCCCACTTGACTGTGTGTTGGTGGCATCCGTTTAGAAGTGGGATTGACTTTTAGCAAACTTTTAAGCATGTTACGAACAAGATCAAAGATTTCTTTGAACTTACAGTTTAGAAAGGACGACTTTAGGACTTGATTGAAATTCTGTTTGCTTGTGCGCGGAGCCCTGTTGACAAATAATGTGGAGGTAGGTGGGGAGAATGGCTGAGAGTGCTGACTGACATGATATGAAATGTTGTTTTGGCGAAAATGAGTAGTATATAGTTTCTAGTTTGTTAGTCATAAGTAGTAGTTGTTTATAGTAGTCACTTGATTCTCAGTCAATCAGTTAAGGTCTACATGGTGCATTTATAAAGGGTTCACTCCAAAAGAAAGGAAATGACATGCCAAACCCATGCATGTTTGTAAACCTTCGGAAAATGGAAGCTTTTTCGCTTCACTTGTAGGCTAGGCTCGGTACCATAGCTATAGAGCAAGTCTTTTTTAGGGTGTCACACTTCGGACAACGTATTTTAGCTGGGATGATAATTTTGTAGAACTTGAAAAGTTAAACTAACATAAAATTATTAACCAAAAAAACTAGCGATCTGTGATGAATATATGGCCCGATATTTCCAAAAATCTGAAATAGCGGGAAAATTTGGAAGAAATTTATCCCAGCCGTTTGTGCTCGCCAAATCCACTGTAACTATTCCTGAGGTATCTTTATAGCATGATTATGATAGTGTCTTTTAAATTTCTATTTTTTTTTAGTTTTCAAAAAATTATCACAGCGTTTGCTAATCAGTTTTCCAGGATGTCTCATAAAATGTTACAGCGCATTTAGCGCACTAACAGCTCAGAAAAAGTCTATTATATTGTTCCGCTATCTCAGATTTTTGAGTTGTCCGAACTGTGGCACTCAAAAAGACTTATTAAGCCTAGTTCACATGGATGCGATTTGATATGCGATGGTTTGGGCATCTGCGATTTTACATGCGATGTCATGTGAACCACTTCTGCGATTGTGTATCGTATATGCGGCAATATGCGATGTGATCCCTTGTTCACCATAGTCACGATAAATCGCATCAAAATAAAAGTTCAAATCATTGAACTGTGTTGGTGGGATCATGCGATCAGTCGACTTCATTTTCACTGACAAACAAAATGCAGTCGTCATCGCATCTTCATGTGAATCAAAGAAAGAATTCAGTTGCTGCGTCAACGCATGCGTCCAGTCGGAGCTTTGAAGCGCAGCATTAATCGCATGTTTAGATCGCAGCCATGTGAAGTATGCTTTACCCCATATAGCACGAAGTCATGTAGTAGGTGTTATTACAGACATATAGGACTTGGTATTTCTATATTTGATTTTCAAACGATCCCAAAATCCATCTTTGGAAACTACAAAATCCTTTGATCATACTGTTTGTGTTGTTGTCGTCTAAAGCTTTTATTTTTTTCCATTTGTCATGGCCAGAAACAATTGGAAGAGTAAATATCGATCAAATCGGTAATCTAACTTGTTTTATGTGATTTTGTAGTCCCAAGCAGTGGTGTCATATTTTTTGTTGCTTACGTTTGCATTTTCCCTGACATTTACGGATTTTGCAGCTCTGGATGTAACCAGATATCTCTCATCTTGTATTTTGTTTAGTCTGCAGTTAGTTGCGTTCGGCGTTCCTTTCACGTAGGTTGACCGAAAACGTAATGAACTTATTTTACTCCCATGGCTCCCACTATCATCGTAGATTGAATTAAATACCAGGGGTACAATAGAGGTTGAATTGCACATACAGCATGCAGGCTCCTGAATGTGTGCATAATACATACATTTCCCACGTTTTCTACTTTGTTGTGTGTACGAGAATGAGGCAGACATTAAAATGAGACAAACTTTCCCTTATTACTTGACTCTTGGTGCAGGACCACTTATTTGAGGTTCTTATCATTTCATCTGGCTTGGTTCAGGCTTGTGAGATTTGTTTTCTGGCTTTGTTTAGAAACAACGATCGACTCTATTTTGCTTAATGACATCACAATTGAAAAACACTGTTTTTTTAAGTTTCTTGGTAACTTTGATTTACAGCCACTGCTCTTCCACACCACATAAATCCTTAAATAGGCTCTAGTGGTTGTAGCTACTGAAACTATCATTATAAGCATTTGTGCTGTCTTTAAGTCTCGAATTTGGCGCATAATGTGTCTCACGTATTTAATTGAAGTAGAGGTTAAATCGCATTCTTAAATAGCATTCATGTTTGTTGTCCCAAAAACTCGTTCTTTTCTTTCAGTTAGTTCGTCATTCAGCAACTGATAAAAATTAACTATACTCTATTTCCAGTCGCCCAAAACCTGCATGCAATCATAATGCAGCAAATCCAAGACGTTCAGAAGAACAAAGGAGTAGTACCTGAGTCCGGAAAGCGACAATCTTATCAGAAAGGAGGGAATTTTGGCTCCCCCACCCTTCCCAATCATCAACAAAATAAGCAAAACTTGGCCAAAAATGCCCAACAAACAGCGCTCACTCTACTTCTTGCATCTCAAATGCAGCAACAGCAAAATGGATCCAATGGAGGTGAACAACTTTCCCCAAATTCATCTGCCGCGGCAGCGGCGGCTGCTGCCGCCACAGCTGCAGCCAACAATCCTGGGCTTTTAGCTGCACTGCAAGCGATCACTAAGGCTGGTGCTGGTGGCAATATGGATATTGGGTCAAACAATTCTTCAGCGGATCAATTCCTGAATGGAATCCCTGGCCTTGGACATGGATCCAATTTGAACTCGCTACTAACGCTCGCATCTCCAAATCATATGCAACCGCTGACTCCGCTAGATACTTCCAATTCAACTTCTAACATTCCACAAGGGTTTTTCCCATCTCCAGCTCTACTTTTATCACAAGTTGGAAATAACGGCTCATCATCGAGTTCTTCTCCCAAGGAAGATCATCACCATCAACAGCAACATCATTGGTCTTCATATAAATCAGCTAGAAATACTCCCACCTTTGGATCCAATGGGTTTCAAAAGGTAATATATTCCATTTCACTGATTACTGACATCAACTAGACAACCGTATTACTAGTTATGAGAGTGCTCTTGAGATTTTATTAGTCTGTTAGTAAAGCCTCTTGTCAATACGCCAAGCCATAAACTATGGTTTTTTTATTCCCTCATATTCACTTTTATATACTTTCCCGAAAAATGTAAAACCCCTCAGAATTCACAAAATCACAACTCAAGTAGGTCCATATCTGTCCGACTGAACTAAGATACTAGCTAACTCAATAGCTATCCATGCACTGTTACCAAAATAAAAGGGCAAAAGGGGCACCTTGAGAATGAACGGATATAAATGCCCATTTGATTTTTACAATGCAGTGAATGAGTAATAACATGGTAACTTTCTATAACAAAACTTAAACTAATGAAACTTGTTCTTCCTTCTCAGATTCCACTGCTACCCAATCCGAATGAAATGGGTGGCGGACCGACAATCGACATCCCTATGGATACTGGTGGCATGAATACTCCCAAAAGCCCTCCGAGGGACAATCTTCAGGCCATGTGGTATTCCCTTTTTGGCCAGTCGGGCTCACCAGACTCAACGTCCACATCTCCTGGGAATACGAGTCCATTGTTCATGAAGACACCTTTGTCCAGCTCGAATGGATCTCCTACCGGACGCTCTACTGAATCTTTGTTTGGGCACAATCCTATGGATCATCATGTCAAAAGCTCTCCACCTGGATTTCCTGCTCCCAACAGACATCAACAACAACATCTACATCACCATCATCAGCAACAACAACAACAACAGCAGCAGCAGCAAAATCATCACCACCAAACCCAAGGACGAGTTGATTTGCAAGAAGCTTTGAATTCTCTGCTCAACAATCCTCACAATATATCCTCTCTGCTTGGAGGCAGTGGATATGGTGGCAATGGAGATACATCATCTCCCACTTCACCACCATTCTTGAATGCTGGGAATAATCATCAGAACATGCAACAAGGGAATGGACACGGCATCAACTTGGGAGCATTATCCCGACTAGGTGGAAACGGTAGTTTGGAGCAAAATGGGCTATCCACCGCATTGCTAGAGCTTTTAGCTCAGTCAGCCAAAGATCAAAACCAAGTGGATCCCTTTGGTCAGATGAAGAGCAGTAACTCTTGGAGCTCTGGGATGAGCAGTCCACCATCCCCTATTGGCAACAATAGACCATTCCATAACAACAATGGACACAATCAGCATCATCACATGACCCCACAACGGAGTGGTTCCAACGGAAGTAGTGAGATGAGTAGCTCGAGTCCCAGATCCCCCACTTATTCTCCATTCCCCCGTAACTCGAACAAAGGGCTTTTACTGGAGTCGGGAAACGGGAATGGATCTCCAACGCCGACGACCCCATGGAGCAATTCGGTGTTGGGGAGTCCACCATATTCGGGTGGACATTTCGGGGGTCACCATCATCAGCAAGGGAGTAATAATGCTGGTTGTGCTACTGGAGGATTCCAAGGACGCAATATTTGGGCCGCTTCGCCTGCGTCTTTGAGTCCTGGCAATAATGGTGGTCATGTTAATGGCAACAATAGCATGATGTTGAATGCGTTGGGACAGAAGAGGAAAGTTCATCATGAAGGTGGTGCGGAGATGGACGCTTTTTTACATGCAGCAGCTCAACCGTCTCATGGACTGCCCAGAGGTCATCCTTGCAGTGGAATAAACAGTGTTCATTCTCCACCTGTGTTGACTAATGGGAGTGGTCCCAATGGGGGACCGAATGGGGCTTGCACCGGAGCCAATGGACTAATGGGTGGTGGTAGTTTGTCTGGTTCCAATAATATTCCTATGGGGAATCATTATGCAGACAGCTACTTCAAGAAGAAGAAGAAGAATTGATCCAAAATGACTTGATTTGGATATTTGTCACTGCCTTTTCAGTGATGGATGAAGCAGTTAGTTTTGTTAGCCAAGTTTTGATTTTCATACCGGTGAGTGAAAATTGTACAAATAAAACTCCATCCTGTGAGTTTGCTAGTTACGCGTTGTGAACAAGGGAAGAGATCTCTGATGGATGTCATCAGCATACCTTTTACTCACATCTTTGTTTGTAAGTACATTATTACACAGAGAGACGATTTTATTCTATACTACTATGCTGCAGAAATTTTATTGTCCGGATTCATTTTATGGTTGCTATTGCTAGTTAGTTAGTTAGTTATTGGACATGATATGATAAGGTTGTAAGTTATTCATGTATGAGTGGGTTTATTTGGTGCGGCTTTAGTGTTGTGAATGAAAATAATACTGACACATGCATTCCTTTTATAGAAACGAGATATTCATATTTTAAGACTGCTGGTTCTTACACTGGCCTAGTTGCATGTCGCCCAGAATGATAAAAAAGCCGAGAATGTCAGACTCGTTTTAACCAAAAAAAAAACATATCTTAAGCTCTATACATGTTAATCATGGTATTACTAGATGTAATGATGCGGAACAAGCTATTTATCCAAAGCAGTGTTTATATAATCTAGTGATAGAAACAATGGTTTGGGTCGGTCATGGAAATAGTAGAATGTGTGGAAAAACGCAAGCTGGTTTGAGACATCTTTTTCCTGCCAGATGTGATATATGCTTTAAATTGTGAGAAGGAATTATACTAGATAGGTTCATGGAGGAATTTGTGCTCTGCTAAACAGTAATTTATAGAATGTAAGTATTTTGATGGGACGGTTCAAATTTCACTCATGATCCGTACGGTGTAGTGCTTGCTTACTAATAACTCAGCTGAACAACATAATGATTATTTTTCTTTCAACTCCGCAATAGGTTATTGGAAGCAGGTAGTTTAATTTTTTAACTGTATATAGTCATTCGTGCAATCCTTTGAAACAAAGGTCAAGATTTCGTCAAATTTTATATCC
>Ga0210040_10002908_pt1 | contig 23658 bp, 9 predicted proteins | sample CryGeyCG12114_NA_FD_185462 | JGI IMG/M metagenome (GOLD analysis project Ga0210040, IMG submission 185462) | Groundwater microbial communities from aquifer - Crystal Geyser CG19_WC_8/21/14_NA (SPAdes) (version 2) | ecosystem: Environmental > Aquatic > Deep subsurface > Groundwater | place: USA... | reverse complement strand
TACAAGAAAAAAATGCATATACCTATCACATAGTAGCTTGCAGGGAGAAATGACCACAGAGAAAATTTTTTGTACTCAATGATTCTTACGTGCTATCAATAACGTATGATTATAACATAATTTTTCAAATTATTTTTTGGAAGTTTTCCAGATAAAAAAATTCACGATTATTTTTTGGAAGTTTTCCAGATAAAAAAATTCACGATTATTTTTTGGAAGTTTTCCAGATAAAAAAATTCACGATTATTTTTTGGAAGTGAATTTTTGTTTGTTATTCGGACTTTGTAGAAACTTAAAAAAAGGTGTGGTTTTGTACTTGATGAGATGTTTCGAATGATGTTTACATCAGTGTGTGCTATGGGCCAAACACAGGCGTCTTAAGTAAAGCAGTCCACTTGTTAACTTCCATGAGGGGCGAATTGAGAACAGTTTTTTTTTCCTGTCTCATGTCTTATCCCGAGATGATTCCAGCAACTATTAGATCTAACTGTAGCTTGTGAGATACATGTTTATGCAAAACATATAGAGTTTGCATGCTCATGTTACAGTAAGAGTTTGAAGATCTAAATAGTGTAAAAATTTCAAAAGTTAAAATAGCTTTAGTTTATAGTGAAAACTGCGGTGGGCATAAAAAAGATTTGGGAACATGAGTTCAGCCTATGACCCCCCCTCATATGCATATCATTTGAAAGGTCTCAATGAGTAAAAAAAGTTTGATCAAAGGTTACTTTTCCCTACGGGTCATGCTGAAAAAGTTATGGACCCTTCAAATCTTTACACATGAAAAAATTGCATATAACCTTCAAATAATAGCTCGCAGAGAAAAATGAGCCGAAAGAAAATTTTTTGTACTCGATGAGATCTTTCGAATGATGTATATATCATAATTGGTTATGGGCTAAACTCATGTCCCTAATTTTCGTCAATGTGCAAGGATAGGAAGAAAGCATGTGAAAGTTGAAGTAGTAGTAGTAGTTAGTAGCAGGTATGTTAAATGTAGCATGCGTTAGCTGCGTGATTAGGGCGGAGCTTGTGAGTATAAAAAGAGAAACTTTCTCCGAAGAGGCTCATACCCAGTTAAGAGCTTGAAGTGAAAGCAACTTAATTTTCTTTCCTCAAGCAAGTTGACAAAATCTAAGTTATTGGATTTTTCGACTAATCTATAAACCAAAGGTAAAAATCTTCATAACTATCACCATGATATGTTTATTTGTATACATGCGGGTGTTTAATTTTATAGTTTTTTCCGCAGATAAAGTTCGTTTTTGTCAGAAACTAATCATTCGTTTTCTCTTTGTTTTGTTTTTCAGATGTCTTACCGGTCGTACGGAGACGGCATTTGTACCCTTAATGATTTCTATGTATATCTGCGGGACCATCACTCTCAAAGATTCAGCGGAAGGACGGAGGAAATAAAAGCTTTGCTTGAAGGCCTGGTGAACTTCGTGGTTGAAGTTAAACCGACAAATTGGACTGGCCTGGCAACTGTACCGCAAATTCTTCAGCGCAGTGGACGAAATTCAGATCTGGAGAAAACCTACAACTGGCTCAGGATAGTCTGCAAGAGCAAATCTCCCGTCTTTGTCTCGATGTCTCATCAGGACCGAAATAACTTTGCAACTCGTATGGTTCGCATTATGAAGTATACACAAGCGCAAAGACAAGCGGAAGATAACGCGAAGGTTGCAGTTGCAATATGCAAACTGATGACACGCCTTTTCGAAGCTTCCACATGGACCGAAGGATTTCCCGAGGCCTTTTCCCGAACTGCAAAAGCTCAGGATGGGGATCCAAGCATAGCTCAGCTCAACAAATGTGGGGACCTGATGCTTCCATTCAAACTTCTTAATTTGACAAAAGCATTCTTCCCATCTGCAATTGACGTGCCGGATGGCCATAGCTACTACGTTGATGAGCTTGATTTGCCGGAAGAGCTGATCAGTAAGTATTTCTTCAATTATTTTGAACTATCAAAAATAAATGACGCATTCATGTCGCTTAAAGCCATTTTTAATCGAATTTTTTTCTCACTTGCAGCTCCAAATATTGAGGAGACAAATCCTTCTCAAGTGATGGAATGGTTCCGGAGCCAACCTTCAAAGTTTGCTGCTCTGGAAAAAAAACATCGTTTGCTCGCTGTATCCCAAGCTAAGACCAACAAAATTAGAGAAGAGATCAACTTGGAAAAAGCAGAATATCAGTCCCTCAAACGAAAAATGTCAGATTTCTGGGAAGAAGCTATGATTGGGAAAAAAATTCGAGAAGTTTACAATCGAAGCGAGAGATGTGTCAACTTTTTAAAGTGGTCAGAACTTATGATCAGAAATGTGGAGATTTTTCCAGCAAGTGAGCTTTTAATACAGTAATAATATTTTTTTCAAATCACAATATAGGTTTACTATGACTTTGACCGAACAATTTCTACAATCTCTATTGGTTCTGATGCAGGTCCTGGAGTTCCAAAATCACGTCCCTCTTGCATCCAGTCATGCATTAACTCCAGGTCTCCAGCAACTTCCACAAGCTCTGGTACGCATTTAGATTTTTTAAAAGAAATCATTCAAATTTCTTGGCGTATTTCGAAGAAACGTTATTAAAGTTTGAATTTTTTTTCAGGCGCTGATCAGTTTTCTGATTTGGTGAATTACGTCAAGGATGACAAAATGGCGGCAAATAGTGGACACATGATGAAAGTTATGTTGGCCTCCTTCGAAGACGAGGATAATACAAACGCCAGCCTTTCAAGTGATTTTTTCTCGGAAACCTCAGGTAATTGAAATAACAGTATACTTTTCAGAATAAATCCGTAAAAGCACAGGTATCAATGAAAGTCCTCTCATGTCTATTTTTTCCTTTTATATTTTTGCAGTTCCCGAGAGCTGGGATGCGCTGGTGAACGAGGTGTTGGGCAATTCGAAAGTAGCAGAAAAGACCACAGCAGATAGTGATGGCGACGTCGGGAATTACTTTACTTCAAGTTTTGCAAATGCGGCAGAAGGCTCTCTTCCGTATCAATCCACTGAAACTGGTTCTCTAAAAGCTGAAAACGTGGGTCCTTCAACCGCTGGCCCTTCAGAATCCACCAGTACTCCTGAAATCGAAACTCCTGAAGTCAATTCAGAATCAGCTCCTAAAACCTAAGGTTGCCCAGCCGTTTGGAATCAACGCCTTGGATTATCAACTTTTGTGTGAATCAGTATTCTTCATCGAGTGTTTTTTTCTTAAATTTTGGACTATAATGAGTAGCAAACAGTGATAAATCGATTAATTAATTATAATATGAATGAATAGCAAAGTCATGACTTGTTAGTTGAAAAATGTTCTGCTAGCATTTGTATTGTTATCTTTCATATTTATCTAAACATAGTTATAGTATGAGCTGTCCCTATTATAAAATATAAATCTAAATATTTATGGGCGCTATGAATTTGTGATGGATTGAATTTTTAATTAATAAACTCGAAAAAAATTATTGTTAATTTACTCATTTTGTTTTGAACTGATTTATTTCTAATATGCATAACAAGTCCATACAGAATGTCTCTTCATTCTTCATCGTCTTCTTTCATCAAATCCTCGCACAGCATATGTACGCATTTCATTCAATCTTCACACTTCACTCTTCTCCTCATCCTAGAAGATAGAAAAGATAAAAAAAAAAGGTTTCTTTCTCTTCTTTTTTCACTTCTCCTTCATGAAATCAAACCTTCACACATAATTTTCTCAGATTTCTGTGTCCCTTTCCGGACTGTCACCCCAAAGCTACAGCCGCACATTGCATCTGCGTTACCTAACCGGAAAAATCCGACGCTGAAGTTACCTGGGAAAGACAATAACGCCATATTAAACATATAAATAAACTAGAGCTAATCAAAATTCTTCGCACCGATTTCCACCTTCTTTAGGTCGCATTGTTGAAGAGGCAAAACATTTGAAACAAACATGCATATCTTGCAAGCTTATGGGATAGAAATAGTTTAAAAATCAAAATAATATAAAAATTCCAAAAGTTAGAATAGCTCAAGGTTATAGTGAAAACTGAAGTTGACATTGAAAAAATTTAGGGACTTAAGTTCAGCCCATAACCCCCCTTATACGCATTTAATCGGAAGGTCTCAATGAGTAAAAAAAGTTTGACAAGAGGGCATTTTTCCCTATACGGGTCATGCTAAAAAAGTTTTGGACCCTCCAAATTTCTACACATGACAAATGCATATACTTTTACATAGTGGTTCGCAGAGAAAAATGACTCCAGAGAAAAAATTTTGCACTCGATGATCTTTGCGTGCTATCAATATTTAATGATTATAACATAATTTTTCAAATTATTTTTTGGAAGTGCTATTTGCACCGTTTTCAAAAAAAAAATTCACGATTATTTTTTGGAAGTGAATTTTATTTTTGTCATAAGGACTTTGTGAAAACTTGAAAAAAAAATTTGGTTAGTATAGTCGATTATGCTTATGTTTGTAGGATAAACGGTATTTCAATACTAATGAGAAACATCAACACTTATGATAGGTTAAGGTTTGGGTAAAACTGTGGTGAGCATTATCAAAACTATGGGACAAGAGTTCACCCCAGAACCCCCCTACATACATATCATTTGGAAGATCTCAATTAGTAGAAAAAGTCTGATTAGAGGTTATTGGTCCTTTCGGGTCATGCTTAAAAAGTTATGCACCCTTCAAATCTTCCACAGTCCACGTGGTAATTTCCATAAGGGGCGAATTAAGAACAGATATTTTTCCTTGTCTCATATTACCCCAAGATGGTTCCAGCAGCTTTTAGGTCAACCAGTAGCTTGTGAAATACATTTTTTTCAAAACATATATAGTTCGCATACCCATGTAATATTGGAAGTTTAAGGATCACAATAGTATAAAAATTCCAAAAGTTAGAATAGCACAAAGTTATAGGGAAAACTGCGGTGACCATTGAAAAAATTTTGGGACATGAGCTCAGCCGACCCCCCCCTCCCTTATATGCATATCATTTGAAAGGTCTCAATGAGTAAAAAAAGTTTGATTCGAGGTTATCTGTCCCTAAGGGTTATGTTAAAAAAGTAATGGATCCTTTAAATCTTTACACATGGAAAAATTGCATATACCTTTCACATAGTAGCTTGCAGGGAAAAATGACCCGAAAGAATTTTTTTTATACTCGATGAGATGATTTGAATGTGTACATCAGTGTGGGCTATGGGCCAAATACAGACAGGTGTCTTAAATAAAGCAGTTCACGTGTTAATTTCCATAAGGGGCGAACATTTTTTTTCTTGTCTCATATTACCCCGAGATGGTTCCAGAAACTTTTAGATCGAACTGTACCTTGTGAGACACAATTTTTTTTCAAAACATATATAGTTTGCATGCACATGTAATAGTAGGAGTTTAAAGATCACAATAGTAAAAATATTCCAAAAGTTAGAATAGCTCAAGGTTATAGTGAAAACTGCGGTGGGCATAAATAAGATTTGGGAACATGAGTTCAGCCTATGACCCCTCCTTATACAAATCATTTGAAAGGTCTCAATGAGTGAAAAAGTTTGATTAGAGGTTATTTTTTTACGGGTCATGCTAAAAAAGTTATGGACCCTTCAAATCTTTACAAATGAAAAAAATGCACATAACTTCCACATAGTCGTTTGCAGGACAAAATGACCCCTAGAAAAAAATTTTGTACTCGATGAGACCTTTTGAATGATGTGTACATATAAGTGGGAAATGGGCCAAACACAGTGATCTTAAATAAAGCAGTCCACGATTTAATTTCCATAAGGAGCTAGTAAAAAACAGTTTTTTTTCCTTGTCTCATATTTCCAATGCATTTAAATCTAGAGATATAATTTCGACTCATACCCTCGTCTGATATTCACATTATTTAAAAGATTTCAACGATAACGAAAACTTATATAATATAATATAAGTACTTTTTTTCGCCTAATTGTTATTTAAATAATTAACCTGCTGCTGTTTCCGAAATGCTACAGTTTTCGCATCAAAGTTTTTTAACTAAGCCGCATCAGACTATAATGCTTTCTGACCGACCACAGAATTTCTTCGATCTGCATTTATCAGGACTCATAATTTTTTTTCAATTTAGAGGATTCAGTTCAATTTTTCGAAATGGCATTTTCAGCTAGCATGCGATAACATGGGAGAGTCATATGCATTTGTGTGTATTTGACGTACTAGCTGAAAATGCCAAGACTATATATATAGTATATCTATTTCTATGGTTCTAACTAACCTCCTTACATTTCAAAAACCTTATGATCGCATTGGCGACATAAAATACAAGAAAACTGAGAACGCGCGGAAATTGTCTTTAATTTAAAATATTGGGCAAAACCAAGCTGTGAAGTTTCTCGAATATCTATTTGTCGTTTTTCTGGATCAGAATTTAGAATCTTTTTAATTACGAATAGAGGTTGTAAAACTTCGCGAAGAAAAAGGTAAGATATGGTAAATATTTTTCGAAAAACTTACTAAACTCTTTGAATTTAGAAAACAATACGAGAGAAAATAATAGACAAATGCTAGTGTTAAAAATTCGTGTATATCAACGTGTGGGTACTGTCCAATCTGTCCTTTATGAAATATTTCAATACAGAAAATACCTTAGTTTTCGGATCAATCTTGATTTTCCTCCTATTGTTTGGATTTTACTTTGAATTGATAATTGATAACACATGATCTTTGAAAAATATCAGTTACACCATGTAAAAATGATTCTTTCTTTTTTAAGTCATGAATTTTTGCATTCACAGAAAGAAAAATGAAAAGCCAGCCCCGAGAATACAATCTTCGTGCCATTTTCATGAACCAAGGAGAATTAAAAAGGCCTGTCCATATTGGCTGGCATTTCAGCCCTAAAATAAAGGAAGGTAGATTCACCACTTACTATACACCACAAGCAGATTTCCGAATCGAGGTTTACAGTAAATTTCTTGTCACAGAAAATGATTCTTCGAAGCGGAGATACCACAAATCAAGTCATCCTCGGACAGCCGTGATAAGCTGCAAAGCGGGAAATGAAACATTTCTAATCAATTGTTTCTTACCAAAAGTATATGTGGTTCTTCAAAGATTGAAGAACACTAAACGATAATCAGTTCCACTTTGATCGCATATTTTTGTTTGATAAAATATGTATTTTTGTTCGCTTAAATGTTTATTTTTTTTAAACTGATGTTTACTGATATTTTTAATCATGCTCATTCATTACTGTGGTAAAAGTTACGTATAGGATGATATGAGTGATCATTTTTCAGTCAATTTCAATTTTTTTCACGATTATTATTTCCGCGTCACAATGGGAGAAAAATCGTACAAATGTAAAAATATCAAATAACTTTCTACGTTTTTTTTACAAATGATAGTTCCGTAGGTAGGTATATGGGGTTTCTGTGTTATTAACGCTTAAAATGCAGTATCAAAGTTGTATATATATTTTTTTTTTCGCTCACATCGAATTACTAAATAATTTATTATCTGTCATGCGAAAAAAATCGCATTAATCTCTGATCATGCATCCCCGCAAATTTGTACATGCATCATGTTTTCGAAAACTTATTAAACCCTTGCAATTGTGCATAATTTGTACTGTGGTTACTTTAGTATTACGGTTGCATTGTTGTATGCACAACCCTCTCGTTTGAAGGAACCTACAAAGGCCCGCCAGAAACCGCCTTTGGCGATTTCCGTTCCCAAGGTCTCTCCTGCTCCTTTCTGCCCTCGGTCCTGTGCTCCAAAACCATCCCTCACTCCCCCTCATATAATTATCCTTAACTTAGGACGCAGCTTTTACATATCGGGCAAGCCTTTTCGTGTCGCAGTTTTCGGTTTATATGAAATCAGGGTGCTCACTGTCACGCACGCAACTCTTTTGCGGACGGAATTTTTAATAATTTTTTCATGATTTAGAAGTAGCAGTGGCGGTGGCGATTTTAAACATCCCAAATACCGCAATCCTTCCAAAATGAGACAATATATTATGCCAGTTTACCCAATCTCATACAAAATCACTCTTTCAGTAATTTTAGAGTATTCAACGGTCTCTTAATCAAAAGCTTTGAAATTTTGCACACATGTTCAAAACTATTAGGAGAAAGTTCCAGTGCATTTTTGAGTGAATTGATCTGGGAACCTAGATTCATAGCCATAACTACGGGTTTTATGATCAGCTGTGATCTGATCAAGCCCAAAAACAATAGGGATCATCACATGCAACAATTACACATTCATTCAAAATTTCATAAGAATCGGTCAATCCGTTTGACCTGTAGCGTGTCGACAAGGTTGACCTTTTAAATAGCAAAAAATCTAAATTTTAATTTATTTTAGACTTTCACATTGTCTCCTATCCTTAGACTTGGTTTTTTTAATCAAAAGTCCTGAAATTTTGCAAACGCGTTAAGAAAGAACAAAGATCCGGGAACGTAGATCCGTAGCCAAAACCACGGATTAATGGAATGCCATACGCTCAGCTTTTATCTGATTAAAAGCAAAATAGTAGGGACATCACATACCGCGAACTCTCACTCATGCATTTCATGAAAATCGGTCGAGCTGTTCGACCTGTAGCGTGGTAACAAGGTCAACAACAAAAAATTCAGTGGTTATTTAAAGCCCCTGTCGTCCTAAAAATAGGCGCATACTTCTTCAAGTAAAACAAAGACTTTCCACTTTTTTCTACTGATCTAATAAGAAGGCTTCAAAAAAATCGAGGGTCCACTTGAATGAGTTCGCACTTGTAGATTTCGCATAGTTGAGTTGAAACAAACATCAAGGAGCTGTACAGCAAAACTTTTTTTATTCAATAAGATCTCGACGCAAATGCATCCACTAGCAAGCGGCCCTGGAAATACCGTGAGAAAAAATGATATTTGATAAAATTTAATGGGTAAACGGATCAATAAGACATTTTTTTTCTGCCGTATGATATACTTATGCACTTTTCTGGTGAGCGTGAAATGCTTGCAAGTTGAAATGATGCTCAAAGATTTGCAGCAGTTAACTATGAAAAGCGTTGAGAAAAACAGCAAATAAGCGAGAAATAATAATTTTAATGTAGTAAAAACATCTATGTCTTTTTTAGCAAGCCTAATAACTATTGTTCGGTGCATAATCAGAACCAATAATTTGTGTTGAATCAAACGATATTCGAGCGATACGAGCATTCGACCTTGACCAGTTGTAGCCAGTTTTTCTTTGGTACTAGCTAGCACGGCGTTTAAGTCATCCTTTCTCCATCTCTACTTTACTACTTGTTATTGGGGAAGTTTTATTTTTTTAGCTAAATTTTTCATTTTTTGTCAAAATTATATTCAAATCTCTTTGCATTGATTTCTAGCTTATGTGCATGCTTGTTCGCTTTCAAGAAACTTGTATGAACATATTTTTGTGTCAACATATCATTTTTTTAAAAGATTTCCTAAATTTTTTTTCAAATTTTGAACTCATGTGTGCAAGTTTGAAACACAAAATTGGTAGTGAGACTGGCAAATTATAGCTCAAACCTGCGTGCACCTACAGTTCATTTCAATGAAAAAGAGACTTACCCCATGTTATTCGGCTTTCCTCGATAAATAGTGGATTTATACAAATTGTCTGTGAAATGTTGTGGCAACAATAACAACAAACGCCAAATAACCTACCGAAAAAAAATTCTCTTTTTCATTGGAATGAACAGTAGTGCACCACTATAAAACGCACCTTTGCAGATTATTTGGCAAAAGGCCGGCGCACTTGTTTTTCTACTCTATTGTATTACCTTTATCGTGGAAAAGATGAAATTAAATCATGATAGAAAGGAATTTTTGCGCAATGTTCATGTTCACACACACCTGGTGGATATCTGTCCGGATAATTTTATCTGATACGATCATATCGCAAATACGATTCGTCACACAATACAATTTAACAAGAACGACACATGTTCTGTACTAAACAACAAATTTTTATCATGAAATTCTACAAGATATAAGCTACAAGGTTAGGTACTTCGATTGGTATTTATGTAGTCTCACACTGATTGAAGCAGAATTAGTTTTTAGAGTTTTTAGAGAGTCAAAGTTTTTAGATTGAGCAAATGTCCGTGATTATGTCAACAAACAAGCTATACCAAGATAATACGTTTTGCAAATTAAAAAATGAGTTGCAACAATGTCAGAAAGTTATCATGACAAATTGATACAAAAATACTATCACTGTTCCAAATGTGAACTAGTTTTGTAAGCTTGCGATTAAATGGGAGTTTAACGGAAAACTCACTTAAACGTTGAGACCCTTGTTCTACCAACAAAGAAACACTATAAGAGAGAAAAATTATTTGTAGATTCAATTTTTCAAGTTTTTAAAGAAAAGGTTTTGAAGGTAAAAAGATCTTACACAAGTTTGGAGCTACTTATATATTCTGCTGAATCAAGTTGCTTCATTCTTGCTGCTACTGACAACTTGCTGTCAAGTTTTAAAAAACTCGTTTCGTCACATTCAAAGACCGATTTCGGAGCCAATCCTAGCGTGGATTTAATTTCAACAGAACCATCCGAATAGTACTCAGCATTTCTGATTCCACATTCAGAAAATGCATACTTCAAAACTTTCTTATGACTGAAACACTCTTCGATACGCAATAATTCATCCTCAAGTCTTACTACTAGCATTTTTCCATCATTTTTCAGAAGTCTAAAATGTGTGAGTGATCTATGAAACTGTAGATCACAAATAACGGAAATCTGGAAAAAAATCAAAAGTCATAGTAGAGGTAATACTTTTTATGTTAAACCTTTTTGAGTAATTCACCTGAATGTTTAGGTCATCCAAACTGATGCTAAAAAGTTTCTGGAAAAAATGTCCACGTAAACTCTGCTTTAGTTCATATAAATTGAGCTCGTGTTGGAAACAAGCAGTCATAAAATTAGTTTTTGTTATCCAGCTTATCAAGTCTGGTTCCGATTTCTCTGGCAAAGAAAACGGCTCACTGTGATTTATCACATTATCATTCAGATGGATTGCCGCAAATTTCGTGACAGATTTTTGAACAGCTAGAAGAATCTGAAAAAAAATATTTGTACAAGTTTGATATAGTGATGATAATTATATATGATGGAATTTTGACAAACCGAATATTAAAAAAAAACAAATATAAAACCACTTCAATTAGGCATTAAAAATTGCGACAACTTAACCGCAAGCCAATTAACGGAAAAAAATCAGCAAAACTCAAACATAACAAAAAAAAGGGCAAATTCGGTTCGGGCAAAAACGAAAATATCGAAGTTTATTTGAAAAAAGCCCATAAAGAGCGAAAAGTTGAAAAATGTAAAGTATACCTAAAAAGTATGCAGAGGAAAATGTTTAAATGATAAATCAATGAACGATGATGTTGGATAGATTTGAAAGGCAACCAAAAACGTGAAAACCCTGAACTAACCTTAAACAAAACAAACTTTTCATGCACAATAAGGATCCATCTTAACAATTTTTTTGTGTACTTTTTCTTTTCGTAGCAATGTTTTTTCCAAGTTTTTTGGCCCCAATTAGTAAATTATATTCTGCTCTCTTATCTACTTAAGTAGATATAAGTACGAAACTACCCGCTGTTTAGGTGGATCGGTGGATCAGTAACAAAAACATGACAGAGGCGAGAATATAGTGCAAATTTCGCTGCTGCTTGAATTAAATTGATTTGATCACACTAGGAAAATACTCATCATTTTAATTCGAGCAGCGGCTAGTCCATTTAGCTTACAGATATTCACGATGATTTCAGTTGGGGTGCCATGTTCGGTTTTTGGAATTTGGCTTTCTCTGTAGCCGAGCGAACTAACTTTGACGAGGACGAACTTTACCTCAGAATTTGTGGGTTCAAACAAATCGTGAGCGTCGATTTCCATTTTACTCAAGCTTGAACTTTGTATTGGGCTTTTTGTGACATTCATCAAAGTCAGATGTCCATTAAGACGTAGCAGCAGCCAATTTCTTGCTTGTGCAATAGGTTGGCATCTTTCTCCGAGGTGAAAACTTTCCTACGTGAAAAATCAGCTCTGCAAACAACTGATTGTGATTTGGGAGCGATTTCGGTGACGAAAGTGACGATTCAAATTAATAAAATTTTACCATGCGAATTAACTTTGCCTCGACTGTTGGAAGGGATTGAAATCTCCTTGCAGCTTTTGCTGACTCTTGCATTGCCAAAAATTGTTGTTTCTTATGTTTTTCAAAAGTTGGCAAAGCTAGGTAAATACGAACTAATTTAGGATCGGACGAGTTTTTGTTATGATTTGTTAGAATCCATGACTGTATATCCAAATTTTGTATTTCATTCTTCAAATTCAAAAGGCTTAAAACTCTTTCCATTTGTTTCATAAGCTTTGCTTGGGCAGCCCTCAATCGCAGTTTCAGCTCTTTTATCAGGTGGTCCATTTTTAAACTGAAAAGGGTGAAAATATGGAAATTAAATTACACCTTGGAAGGAATCTATCAATTTAAAGAAGCCCAAGTTTGTTTAGCCCAAGTAATTTTTAAAAGGACGACACAGCTTTAAGATGCTCGAGAAGCATTGAATTTGCATGACATCGCATTCAAAAAGCTGAAAATTTTCAAAGTATATTTATCGAAATACATTATCTCCGGAAGGCAAAAAAATTAGATCATCCTGATTCTGATGAGATTGCGAAGTAACGAATTGGCAACGTACGACGGCTTGTACAAAACGAGCTAACAAAAACACGATAAAGAAGCGCAATGATGGTTGGAAAAATTTTGGTGCCTATCGGTCTTCAGCCAGCTTCAAACTTGATATTGAAAAATTTGTATCAGCATTTCCACCTCTACTACAAAGTTAATTATTTTATAATTGATTTAGGGGGTATTCTGACCTCTGGCACTTTTTCAACTTTTTTTAAACCATTATAGCGCGCAAACTACTGAACAAATCGACTAAGACAAAGTAAAAAAAAAAATTAAAGTGTTGAAATTGTCTAGGATTTCATATTCAGAACGAAAAATTCGCGCTAGCGGTCGTAAGAAGTTTTTCAAAACTGGGCACATCCAATTCTTTCAGGGATTTTGGCTCGCCCTATTCTTGATTATTGGTTCGCCTTTGGATGAGGTTGTTAAACAGTTTTTTTGGCTTTTAGAATGGAATTTTTTTCATCATTGTGATAAAACCCTTAGTTTTCGTAACTCGGTTACCTCTATTCCTTTTTAAGCATTCCGAATCACATTTCGAAAATTCAGGTACCGTGAAATTTGAAATGAAAGATCAAGAGTACCACGCCTGTAGACTTTAACACCACTCAAACTTTGTTTAACAGCCGAATATTTTGTCTTTTGGTGAAAAACAACTTACTGTACTGGTGCTCTCAGTGTCAGCAGCAGGCAGCAGTACGCTACCTAAAAACCTCACTATATAAAAATAACATCCGAATTTTATAAATTTATTGCTACAATCTGTTACCTTTGCATTTTTTGACTTTCCAGCTCTATTGTGCCAGCTGAACAATGCAGTTGCAGAGCTTCTAAACAATAATCCATTTTCCGAGGGCAGGAGAAGGAGAATAATAACCCAACCTGCTACTATGGAAAGAAAGGAGAGAACCAGCAGAACACTTGTCAAAAATAACTATACTTATTGGAAATTTTAAACTTCCCAAAAAAAAAAAATCGATGGCTCGAGGATTATGGAGATATTTGCTTCCAATCCGGAAACATCATTTTTGGGAGCAACTTGTCTGGAATTTCAAACTTCGAACGCATAAATTTCGGAATGCATAACTACGGGTTGACGTAATGCCACAGGCTCAGCTTTCATCAGATCCAAAGCAAAAACAATAGCGATCATCATGTATACCCAACACATATTCAAGCAAAATTTCATGCAAATCAGTAGAGAAGTTTGTTCTGGAGGACAGTTTTGGAGAAATAACTACGGATCAATGGAATGCCATAAGCTCAGCTCTGATCTTATCAAGACCCAGGCGTCCGGGGATCATCACATGCCAAAAACATACACTCGCGCAGAAAGTCAAGTTAATCGGTCAAACGGTTTGACCTGTAGCGTATTAACAAGGTCATCTATAGGAAAAAAAGCGGTCCCATAAGCCCTGATTGGGCGGAAAATTAATATTTGATTAAAAAATTGCTTCCGAAATTTGTTGCATTTAAAAGGAATATTTGTTAAACTTAGTACTTTTTTTGGAATGATTTCATGCGGATGCGACACGTACAACCAACATAACCTAATATCATGTGCATAAAATGCCTATTTTATTGCATTTATTATTTTCCTACCAAAAACATGCTACATTTGAAATAGTAAGTAAGAAAAATTGAGAATACAAAGGCTACAAATATTCAAAATTTCTATCCCCACCTTTGAAAACAAACACTAAAACACCATCCAGCTCAGAGAGAGTGCAATGAGTGTTAGCAACTCTTTGACTGAGATATAAGACTTGAAAAAAAACTGTTTCTGCTCTATGATCGTCTGAATGGTTTTATTCTGTTTCAATTTTTTTTTAATTTAATTTATTCTTGTGTGTGACCACACAATTGCTTCATACACTATACACTATAGTTTTTTTTTATATGATCGGGTTTTTGTGTGTGTTTGTGATTTATGGACTGTTGCTAAGTACTCTCACTGTGTTTTTTTGCAATAAAAATGTGTTCATCTTAAAGTATTGATGCAAAGTCCCTTCAATTGATTGACGCAGAGTGCCTCTAATACATTGATGCACACGACAGAGTGAGCATCGATATAATAACCACACACTATAACACTAAAGGCTTAAGGTACTGTTGGTTTTCTGGCCTTGCTGCTTCTCACCCACTATCTGAAATATATTTTGCGGAAAATGGGAAATTTTAAATTCGTTCACTCACATAATACAGCAAATCATCCTGCACTGCTAGGCTCTTTGAAGTTATCTCTTGTGGTAGGTACTTGTCAGCTTGACATTGAAAATAATATTCACAAATTTGTGCAGTTTTGGTGCTTCAATTTTTTAAACATTCACTGTTTAATTTTTAAAAAGGTTGTTAGAGCTGAATCAGCTTATAATAGATATATATGAACAAATCCGGCACTCTGCTAGTCATGCATAGGTTTCAAGCCGGTATGATTTTATTCACAATGCCTTCTAAACATGGTTGATGCTATTATCATCATTGAAATTTAGAAAACATTAGTTGGGTTGGAAAAAATGACAAAATATATAAATTCAAGAAACTATAAATTAGGTTAGGTTAGGTTAGATGCATTTGAAAGAGAATAATTGTTAAACTCGTAATTTATAATGGAATGATTTGATGCACGGTGCGGTACGTGCAACGGCATTAGCTCATATTTACCAGGTATGTATGCACACAATTTGCCGCTCCTTTTGCACAATCATCATTTGCCTGACAAACAATCACTACTTCTGAAATAGTTAGTGAAAAAAAATATAGATCAAGATTTCACAAGTAGTCAGGACATTTATTCCCACCTGCGGAAACAAACACAAATCAGTCCGGAGAGTCATCTGTAACTTAATAGCTGGGATTTATTACCACTAAAGAACCTAAACAAAGCCACTGAACAACAAAGTTTCTGTTCAATGATCGTCTGATTGATTTGATCCTGCTGTAATTTTTGTGAAAATAATTTTTTCTGTGTGAATGATTCCTTGATTGTTTGATTAATTGTTTATTTTTATATTATTGGTATTTTGTAGGTGTTTCTGATCAATTGACTGTCGAATACTCTCACTGTGTTGATTTTGTAATAGAAATGTGTTAATTTAATTGTATTGATGCAAAGTTCCTTCAGAAGATAGACGCAGAGCGCCTTTCATAGATTGATGCACACTGCAGGGTGAGCATCAATCTGACAATCACACACTGTAACATTTAGAGCTTGAGATATTGTTGGTTTTCTGGTCTTGCTGCTTCTCACCAGGGTATATAGAATATTATTATTTGTAGAAAGTACTGCAAATAACACTAGTTTGTTTAGCAACGAAAAAAATTATCGAGCGCACAAAGTCTGTACGTACAGATTAACGAAGACTCTTAATGCGCAAATGTCAGAATTACTGAATTTCGTGTGATTTTGACAGAAATTTCTAAATAAATGTTCTAAAAGTAAGTCAAGATGCGCTATATGAAATGTATATCAATATCAAGTTTTTAATGCTGAACAACGAAACGTTTCTCTCTTTCAGGAAAAATGAACCCCCAACTGGCCTTTTGTAAGATTTCGACGCTAATTTTGTAAAATTTGAAACTTCGCCCTCTGGTAATAATTTGTCCTCTTCTCTCTAGTCAATAGATGTGTATATTTGAAAGTATTTATGTCAGCTCAGTTGTCAAATATTGTAGTAATTTGGAAAAAAAATCACCGAAGTAGGAAAAAACTGTTGATTTTTTATCAGTTTCAATTTTTTGTAGTCACGTCACACTATATGCTGAACATTTTTCACTTCTAAAAACAACAAAATTTTTGGCAATATGTTGATTTTGATCGAAAAATAAGAAATTTAAAATGAAATACTCCGGTTTTCCAATTCAAATTCTTATGCTGAATAAAAACTCTGTCGCAGTTTCTACGATAAAAAATTTGTTGATTAATTTTTGCAAATGGTAGGGCGATTCGCCAGCCCCTGCTTCTCACATACTTTCTGAAATCTGTTTTGTGGAAAATGAAAAATTTTAGATGCGTTCATTTATACAAAAAGGTTTGTACTGGATTTATTTAAAGCCATCTCTTGTACTTGCCTGTCAGCTTTACATTCAATATAATAAATACAAATTAGTACAGTTTTGGCCGGTAGTCCAATTTTTGGAAAATTCACTTTCCAAGTTTCAAGGATATTGCTTGCGAGTGAACCTGGTAACAAACAAATCCGGCACATTGCGCAACATGTACAGGTTTGAAGCCGGCATTGTCTTATTACCAATACCTTCTACAATTATTTAGACCCTGATTAAAACTTTTTTAAATTTTGATCGAGTTCAAAATTATAACAAAACCTGAAAATTTAGGCAATAATTAAGTACAAAAAACTTCCTGAGCAACTTGGCTGAGCCCAATCATGGGTTGTGAACCCGTCAACAAACTTTATGAGAATGCCTACTACATGATATCAATTTATTCAATTTTATAAAAAATCACTCTCTGTTTTTCTGTAATTTGAAAATTTTTAATAGTCTCTTAAGAAATTGTTTTTGAATCAAAACTTCTGAAATTTTGCGTACATATTAGGAACAGCTGAAAGAAAGTTTCACCATATTTTGAAGTGAATCAAAAGTTGAGAACATAGATTCGTAGCCATAACTACGGCTTAATGAAATGCCATAGGCTCAGCTTTTATCTGATCAAAACCCAAGCGTCCGGGGATCATCACATCCCAAAAACACACACTCAAGCAGAATGTCAAGTAAATCAGTAGAACGGTTTGACCTGTGTTAACAAAATAAACTATGGAAAAAAAGGCAGTTCCATAAGCCCTAGTTGGACAGAAAAATTGATATTTGAGTGAAAAATTGCTTTCAAAATTTGCTGCATTAGTTGTTGAACTTGTTGAAGTTGTTTTTAGTAACAGTATAATGCAAAAGTAATAAGTTATTTACAGGAGTTGTCTATGTTAGTAGTCCATTCTCTACCAGTGTTGCAGCTGCACTCCACTTGAGTATGAGAGTGTGTGCTTGCATTCAATATTTATGAAGTAGATACTAACTATGTGTGTGTGCATGAGCTGCTGAGTAGTCAGATTATTAGAATGATGCGCATTTGTATGATGCATCAGCATGGTAATATGGGATGCTAATTTCATGCGTTTGCTTTGGATGCACTTGAGGTATTCAAGTTAGTGTATCTGCGAATTCTTGTGTGATTTTTTTTAGTTTATGTTCCCACAACTTTTATTTTCTTGGTATGTTTGGGGCTGGATTTGCTGACTGTTTTAACCCCTAGTCTTTTTATATTTTTGTTATTGTTTTTTTTAAATTAATTATACCGTTTAACTTCTTGTTATATCAAATTAAAGTTTATTTTATGTCATAACTTTTAGTAAATTTCTCTTTATTGACTTGTTGATTTTATGACTAATAACAGAATGGTTACTCGGGAACGGAGTTTGCATCGTAATTACATTAAAAATTAGTTGATCAGACTTATATAGCCATTTTTGGTCCTGTATTTGTATTTGTCTATTTAGTGTTCCATTTGTGTGTTTTACTGTATTAAACCGTAGGCTTTATATAAACTCATGTGGTTTATAAACTGCAATTTCTCTCCTTGTCGTCTTTTACCCCAGCACAAACAACAACCAAAAATCTCCAAGTTCATCTCCCAATCATATCTACAATAACCTTTAAGCTTCATTCTCTGCGAGATCATTTCTTGTCACATACTATCTTAACCCCGCAAATATAGTCTTATAATATAATGATTTGAAAAAATGTGAAAATCTTAACAATAAAAAATATCAGAACTGAATCGAAAAAAAATTAAATGAAAATTTTTTGGAACAAGTTTGTAACAATAGACAAATACCCTACAGTTATCGCCCTGGCGCCATAGCGGCTATTTCATTACCATTACATGCCACCTGGTTGGGAAATTTATAGGTAAAGATATAAATCTTCATTAATAGATCGGCTAACGTGATTTCAAAACAATAAATTACAAACTAAAATGATGATCAAGCGGTTTTTATTTAAAAAAAGAGATTCGATTGGTATCACGTACAATAATTGCCAGCTTTCGGCACTCGACACTGTCATAAATTTTGCGTTCTCCAGAAAAGACAATATTATAGTCTAATAATTCTCAGCACATCCTCTGTCTATCGGAATTACATTGCCTATATAAAAACTTGGGTTAAAATCAAATTTTTATAGCGCTTTATATTCGGTATCGAACTCTTATTTCAGTTCTTGAAAAAATCTAAGGTTACTCTGTGAGGGGGGATGAATATAAATGTAATATATTGAGGAGATATGTGAATGACTAATTTTCAGTTGAACAGAATAAATATCAAAGATTTTCCAACTTAAACTAGCACCATTTAGAAGAGAAAAATCTAGAAAATATTTTAATAAAAAAACGCAGAGGTTTCACTCCCTATCCCGAAAGTTACAGAGTTTTGAAAATAATATGAGTCGCACAAATAAATTAGGAGTCAATCGATACAAATGCACACAGTATACGCAAAATAATCACCCTCCGAAAATCTGTAATAATTACGATTAGTACCACTACTCCAAATCGTTTCAACAATAGAGGTATTCACGAGCACCGGGGTAACGCGGTAACAGGGTAAAAGGGTGCCTTTTCTCTATTTAAATACATTGAAAAAAGTTACCTCAATACCCTTATACCCTGCTACCCCGGTATTCGTGAATACCCCTAATATCTTATTGTCTGATCTTCCAAAATAATCAATACAGATAACTTGTTGTACGGGAAACGCTCCAGGACGGACTTGAGTGGATTTGTCTTCAAAAACGCGTGTTTCGGACCAATCATTCTTTGAAACGCTCTCGGTACAATTTCCAATGTTGCCCCTGAATAAGGTCTAGTGAATGCATAAAGTCAAGAAGCATGTCTTTCAAACGTGAAATAAAAAATAGAATTATGTATGGAATTTTTCATTGGCGGATAAGAGCTATTCACATTATTTACATGACTAACTACTACTGTTTACAAAACAAACATGAGCCCAGTTACTATTTATAACTAAAGAAAACCTCACAACGGCCCAAATAATAGCGCCATATAATGTAATTATTATGTGCTCAAGCAATAGTAATTTATACTTACTTACTTACTCATAAATGACGGCGGTGAACCTAAGCCTTCTGGCCTGCAGTCTGAAATGCTCAGTTTGACAAACAGGGTTAGCGTCATTTCTGAGAATGAAAAATATTCGGTATATTTTTTCGTGATTTTCACTAAAAGTATTTTTGCTCGTATCACATGATCATGCTGAATGATTAATTATTACTACCGGCCGCGATGCTTTTGGTGTGAACATGTCGGAATTATTTCAATCTAATGGCATAACATAGCTGTATGAGAAGTAGAGTTCAACCTTTTTGCCTTAGTTTGACGTCATAAAATAAAATGCCCTCCAACAAAAACGCTCTCACTTTACTTGGCATTATATGATGATTCACTTGAAACAACATTAAAAAAAATTATTTCCATGCGTTACAACCGAGCTCAACATATTTTGCTGGAAAGTGTTCCTTCGTATAGTGATCTCTCTCAACACAACCTCGTTGCACAAAATATAGTTGTTTTTTGGTCCTTAATGCGTATTGTTCACAAAAAGTTTTAAATTTGAAAATATTGTAGGAGTATAAATAGCGGATTTCTTAATTGCAGTTTACTCCGTATCACGCTCATGTTTAAATTCAGGTAGGGCATTTAATATACCAACGAAAACACATTTTGGGTTTTAAGACCAATGAATTTGAAAAGACAGTATCGGAATTACATTGCCGCAAAACAAATTGAATTTAAGCCACTGATTTGCACCGCTTGAAATTTTACATCGAATCGATATTCTAGTTTTTGGAAGCAATCACAAAAAAACTCCGCGAGGCGGAATAATTAAAAATGCAGTACATTGAGAAGATAGGAGAATAACATTGGGATTGGTCCAAAAATTGACCAACCTCGTATAGACAGCTGGTGAATTGACAAGCAACCGGAAAAATTGTTGACTGAATTCGGGGTTGCTGCTAGATTAAAAAGCATTAAGCAAGTAAAACAAACCTATGATCTAAGAACTGACCTTTCGCGTCCGCGTTGCCCAAAATTTTTCCAAATACATCGGTTCTTCTATTCTTTAACTCATAACGTACCGCTGGGGGAAGATTTAGTGACGCCGGCCAGGGCGAATAAAAAAACGCTGCAATGAAAAAAAAAAACTTTAACAGCAAATACACGATTTGGCTTGACTCAGCTTGAATGTTTACACTTATTGACCCATGAATACCCGCTAGTTAATTCTTATTATAAGAAATTTTACAACATTTGAATACGAATTTCATTATTCATCATATAATTACTGCGCGGGTTCTGCCGCATTTCCATCTTGCCGCAAAAATAACTGAACAGTTCATTACTCTGTTTTATTTATTGTGAGCTTTGAGCTTACATTTTTTTTTTCGAACGATAGGATACATTTTTTACCGCCTACATGCCTCATCTAACTCATGTTTATGTCACAACATAATTAACTTCACTGAAAGTAAAAATTGAAAAGGACTAACTAAAATCTAAAAACCTAAGCCGGCAATCTTGAAGATAGCTTGATTTAAGTTACGGAAACCAATGTCAAACTGAATCACGTTACATTTGGCTGCACTTTCCGGACCATTTTTTTCAGGATTGTTTGAAACGTATTGAACTGAGTAAAGTTAATTTTTTAATGCTGCAACCCAATACCAAAGCTTTTTATTTTATATTGTTTTTGCTCACTCTTTCAAACTATAAACGTCACATTGGTCACATACTAATTAGAATTGGAAAATTAGTCAGAAATAAGGCTCCGAAATTAATGAAACAAAATAAACAGAGAAATGAAGAATGAATGAAGAAGACAGGAAATATTAAAAAGATTTTTTTTGTAGTATAATTTTTGTATGCATGTGTTACGTGCATTCGAGTATGAATAAATGAAGGGAAGAAATAAACTCAGCAACAAAAAAACACAATGGACAATGGACAGTGCGAATGATGTAGTTGCACTGTCAGGCGTTTTAGCGCTTAAAATATTTTCTTTCGTCCCGTAATCCACTCGATCCTGACTACACAAAAACTACAGACAGCGAGAATCATGATACTGTCCTGTTTTCGTGTATTGCATTATACTTTTTACCAATTCCAATTCCAACGTTCCAAATCTATTTACTTTTGAGCACGCGTAAATACCTTTGTTTGCAAATGTATGTAGTTACAATCAAGTAAAGTATTCACTCAAATAGCTGTTCGTGAGTTTTGAGCTTGAGCTATTTATATTTTTTTTTAAACTGGCTATTTTTTCTATCTAAGTGTGTTCACGCTGAATCGCCTTATCATATCATCATATATTACAAATTATATTTTCTCGATTCGAAATTTTTTAATATACACTATAGACATAAATTGATTTTGATGAATTCTAGCGATACAAGTTGCTCAATAAGCATAAGCGCTATGAATTAACTCGAGCTGTCACAATCACTATAATTTACAAAACTTTGTAGCAATAGTAGCAGTTGTGCAAAGTAATAAAATGAGTGCGCCAATTAAGGCATCGATGATTTTACCGGCTTTAAAAAAGTTCGAAGCTAAGTGGTATGATGTACGACAATAATCAATCTAAATCACGAAAGAACAAAAAATTTTGACAGAAAAATCGACGCTCCTAGTCGTGGTCTGATATATCCCGGAGCTATCTTGGATCTCATAATTCGTTGCAGTTCATAGGAATTGAACATAGTAACTGGAAAGCAACCCATAGGGTTAAAAAATGGGTTTTGACAAGTGAACAACCTATAGAAATTTTGCATGAGATTTCGAAACAGGAATTCAAAAAAGAATTTCGACAGGGAAGCAACATTTCGGGATTCATTCGGGAACCAACCCATAAGGATTGATTTTGAGCTTTACACAAGGAAGCAACTTCTAGGAATTTTACATGTTCATTTGACAAGGAAGCAACCTATAGAGATTTAACATGGAAATTTAACAGGGAATCAAATTATTAGGTGTCATACGTGACATTTTGGCAAAGTAAACGAGAGGAATTCAACATACGATTTTGACAACCAAGTGAAAATTGAACCTAAAAATTCGAAAAACTTTTGACAAAAAAAAACGATTGTTAGAATCTTTTAGGTTTGATAAGATCATATCCGACCATATGGCATTCGATAAACCTGCGTTTTTGACTACTTAACTGTCCTCTGAATTATACAGTTCGACCAAGGTTCATGAAAATTTGCTTCCATACGTGTTTATTGCGATTTTAAGACCATATAAATTCAGCAGTCAAATTAATTGGGTACAAGCGAACAAAGCTTAAAAATAAAAACATTAGAAACACACAGATACGCGAACTGGGCCCGGCGTGTGGATGGCGATTCAAAGAATTTAAACTCCAAAAATATCCTTTCAAACGTACACAAAAAATGTTGACAAAATAATCACAGCTGAAAATACATAATTAATCAGGTTTGAGATTGGGATTCACCGAAAAATTTATTAACGCTGATTTATTTTGTGGTCATTCCTATGATGTGAAGAGATGTGAGAACGATATGAGGCTAGAGTAGAAAATCTTCTACTTCCACCACATGATTCGCAGACGTAAATTCGTTTACTGCATTTCAATTCATGGGTGTCCAAATGGTTGAAGCGCACATTTTGATTGCATATTTGACAAGCAAAATCTGCAAAGCAAAGCCAAAGAAACAATTTAAAAAAATTAATACAATTGAATCGCATTTACCAAGGCAAAAGCAAAGCTTTCTGTTTTCTGCACTGCGAAAGAGCGACTAAAGTTTCCCTAAATTTTTTTAAGGCTGAGATGACTACATTATCGATAAAATTTAAGTATTTGAAAAAAACTCACAGTTCATCCTAAATTTGTTAGTGATAGCTTTTCTT
>Ga0210040_10002907_pt1 | contig 23663 bp, 18 predicted proteins | sample CryGeyCG12114_NA_FD_185462 | JGI IMG/M metagenome (GOLD analysis project Ga0210040, IMG submission 185462) | Groundwater microbial communities from aquifer - Crystal Geyser CG19_WC_8/21/14_NA (SPAdes) (version 2) | ecosystem: Environmental > Aquatic > Deep subsurface > Groundwater | place: USA... | reverse complement strand
GAGATCTCCACCGAGCTGATGAAGCACTACAAGAAGCTCGGCGTCACGCTGATGACCAAGACCAAGGTCGAGAACATCGACGACTCGGGCGAGAAGGTCCGGGTGACCGTCTCCCCGGCCGCCGGCGGCGAGCCGCAGGTGCTCGAGGCCGACAAGGTGATGCAGGCCATCGGGTTCGCCCCGCGCACGCAGGGCTACGGCCTGGAGAACACCGGGGTGAAGCTCACCGAGCGCGGCGCGATCGAGATCGACGACTACATGCGCACCAGCGTCCCGCACATCTACGCCATCGGGGACGTGACGGCCAAGCTGCTGCTGGCCCACACGGCGGAGGCGCAGGCCATCGTGGCCGCGGAGACGATCGCCGGTGCGGAGACCATGCCGATCAACTACGACATGATCCCGCGCGCGACGTACTGCCAGCCGCAGGTCGCCTCCTTCGGCTACACCGAGAGCCAGGCCCGGGACCGGGGCTACGACGTCAAGGTCGCGAAGTTCCCCTTCACCGCCAACGGCAAGGCGCACGGGCTCGGGGAGGCGACCGGCTTCGTGAAGATGGTGGCCGACGCCAAGTACGGCGAGATCCTCGGCGTGCACATGATCGGGCCGGACGTCACCGAGCTGCTGCCCGAGCTGACCCTCGCGCAGCTGTGGGACCTGACCGCCGAGGAGGTGGCGCGCAACATCCACGCCCACCCGACCCTGTCGGAAGCGCTGCTGGAGGTCTCGCACGGCATCTCGGGCCACATGATCAACGCCTGACCGGCGTAGGCCTCCGGGCCCAGACGCTGTGGCCCGCCGAGTCGTCAGAACCTGGCGGGCATCCAGCACCACCAGCTTCTGACAAGTCGGCAACTCAGACTGAGCCAGGAGGAGTGATGGGCACCCCGGAACGACCACTGCGCCGGCTGGGCTTCTTGACCATCGGGCTGTTCGACGAGCGGGACCCGCTCGGCGGGCACGAGAGCACCCTGCAGATCCTGGAGCTGGGGGAGCAGCTGGGCTTCGACAACGCCTGGCTGCGGCACCGGCACCTCCAGCCCGGCATCTCCTCCCCGGTCGCCGTCCTCGCGGCCGCCACCCAGCGCACCCGCCGGATCGGCCTGGGCACCGCGGTGACCCCGCTGGGCGCAGAGAACCCGTTCCGGCTGGCCGAGGACCTGGCCACGGTGGACGTGCTGTCGCGGGGCCGGCTCAACCCCGGCTTCAGCGTGGGGACACCGATGAACTACGAGATGTTCAAGGAGCACCTCTACCCCGACACCTGGCAGCAGGAGGACCTGAGCGCGGTCCGTCTCGAGCGGCTGCTGGCCCACCTGCGCGGGGACGCCGTCACCACCCTCTCTGGGACGCGAGGCTTCGAGGTTTACTCCGACCACGTGCAGCCGCACGCACCGGGACTGGCCGACCGGGTGTGGTACGGCGGCGCGGGGCTGCAGTCGGTGGGCTGGGCCGGCGACCACGGACTCAACCTGCTCACCAGCAGCGTCGTCCGGGCCGAGGAGGACGACGACTTCGCCCGCATCCAGCTGTCCCACATCCGACGCTTCCGCGAGCGTCACCTGCTCGGCGCAGCCGCGCGCGTGTCCCAGGGGCTGGTGGTGATCCCCACCGACGGCGCCTCCGCCGACCAGGTCGCTCGCTACCAGGCGTACGCGGCCGGCCGCTACCCGCGGACCCGCTCGCCGCTGGGCCCCCAGCGGATGCTGTTCTCACCGGACCTGGTGGGCACCTCCGAGCAGATCGCCGAGATCCTGTTCGCGCACGCGGCCTTCCGGGAGGTCGACGAGGTCGCCTTCGCCCTGCCCTTCACGTTCGAGCACGCCGACTACGTCCAGATCCTCACCGACATCGCGACCCGCCTCGGGCCGCTGCTCGGCTGGTCCCCGGCACCGGACGGCCCGACCGCAGCAGCCACGGCCTCCTGACAGCCTCGCGGGCGTGGTCCAGACTCTGACCATGACGCCGCCTCCGCTCTGGCTGACCGGGAACCCCGTCGCCGACGAGCTGCTCGCCGCCGACGACAACGCGCTGCTCCTGGGCATGGTCCTCGATCAGCAGGTTCCGATGGAGAAGGCCTTTGCGGGCCCGGCCGTGATCGCCGAGCGGATGGGTGGCCGGCTGGACGTGGCGGCCATCGCGGCGATGGACGAGGAGGAGTTCGTCGCCCTCTGCTCCTCGCGACCCGCCGTGCACCGCTTCCCCTGGGCCATGGCCAAGCGGGTCCGGCAGGTCTGCCGGGTGCTGGTCAGCGACCATGACGGGGACGCCTGCCGTCCGCGAGACCAAGCGGGCGGCCAAGGCCGCGAACAGGGCTGCCGTGAACAGGACTGCCCGGGACCATGGCGACTGAGCGCCGGATGTCGTACGCTGCAGAAAGCGCGTGATTCCGGAGCACAAGTGATCCTCCGCACTTTCGGGCCACAAGAATTCGTTTTCAAGCATCATTCAACGCTTGCCGGGCTCGAAAAATTCCCCAGGTCGAAGATTCGCGTTTCTTTGAAATAGCAGAGCCCGATCTTCTAACCTCAATGGGTGCCACCCACGTCTTCTCGTCGCTCCCGCAAGGCCGCGCCCGCGCTCACGTTCGTCCTGATCAGCATGCTGTCCGGACTGCTCGTGGCCGGGCTGGTGCTACCCGCGGTAGGGGTAGCCGCCTGGCTGTCGAAGTCGACGGCCAGTGAGCTCAGCTCGCTGCCGGTGGCCTTCGAGACCCCAGCACAGTCCCAGCGGTCGAAGGTGCTGGACGCGAACGGGGACGTGCTCGCGTACTTCTTCGAGGAGAACCGGGTCTACGTCCCGATCAACGAGATCTCCCCGCTGATGCGGCAGGCCATCGTCTCGATCGAGGACCACCGCTACTACGAGCACGGACCGATCGACCTGATGGGGACGCTCCGAGCCTTCCTGCGCAACCAGGCGGCCGACGGGGTCACCCAGGGCGGTTCGAGCATCACCCAGCAGTACGTGAAGATGGTCCAGCTCGAAGAAGCGAACAAGGCGGGCGACGCCAAGGCCGTGGACGAGGCGACGGCGAGCACCTACACGCGCAAGATCAAAGAGCTGCGGTACGCCATCTCGGTCGAGAAGAAGCTGTCCAAGGACGAGATCCTCGAGCGCTACCTGAACATCGCCTACTTCGGTGACGGCGCGTACGGCGTCGAGGTGGCCTCCCGGCACTACTTCGGGACGTCGGCGGCGAAGCTGACCCTGAGCCAGGCCGCGATGCTCGCCGGGCTGGTGCAGAACCCCACCGCCTTCAACCCGGCCCAGCACGAGGCAGCGGGCCTGCAGCGCCGGAACGTGGTGATCAACCGGATGGCCGACCTGAAGGTCATCACGGCCGCTCAGGCCGCGAAGGCGAAGGACGCGGGCTTCGACGACAAGAACGTGAAGACCACGGGGAACGGCTGCCAGGCGAGCGACTACCCCTTCCTGTGCGACTACATCTACCGGACGCTGATCCAGACCCCCAGCCTCGGGGCCACCGTCACGGACCGCGAGCAGGCCGTGCTGCGCGGCGGCCTGACCGTGTCAACCGCGATCGACCCCAAGACCCAGGACACCACCCAGAAGGCGGTGAGCAAGGTGGTCGGGGCGACCGACCCGTTGATCTCCGTCATGGACATGGTGGAGCCGGGCACCGGACGCATCCTGGCGATGGCGCAGAGCCGTCCGGAGATGGGATCGGACAAGAAGGCGGGGGAGACGTACTGGAACTACTCCGTGTCACCGGACATGGGCGGCGCCCAGGGCTTCCAGGCCGGCTCGACGTTCAAGGCCTTCACCGCGGCCGCCGCGCTCGCCGACGGCAAGGCGCTGTCCCAGCGCTACAACGCCCAGCGGACGATGAACTTCTCCGGCGCGTCGTTCGACACCTGTCACGGCCGCCAGCAGATCGTGGGGGACTGGAAGGTCACCAACTCCACCGGCACCAACGGCGTGATGGACATGTACCGCGCGGCGCAGCGGTCGGTGAACACCTACTTCGTCCAGCTCGCCCTCGACGTCGGCATGTGCAAGGTGACCCAGATGGCCGAGAAGGTCGGCGTCCAGAGCAGCACCGAGGCCGCCCCGCTCAGCTCCTACGACGACAAGCCCTCGTTCACCCTGGGCACCGTGGAGGTCAGCCCCTTGTCCATGGCCACCGCCTACTCGACGTTCGCCTCCGGCGGCATCCGGTGCAACCCGGTCATCCTCGACAAGGTGACCACCAGCACCGGTGAGTCGCTGGCCGTCCCCGACGCGGACTGTACCCGGGTGGTGTCGGAGGACGTGGCCGCCGCGGTGAACTCCTTGCTCTCCAGCGTGATGACCAAGGGCACCGGCACCCGCGTGGCTACCGCGGACGGACGTCCGCAGGCCGGCAAGACCGGCACGATCGACAGCAACGCCGCCGTCTGGTTCGTCGGCTACACCCCGCGCGCCACCGCTGCCTCGATGATCTCGATCGACAACGAGCGGGCGCCGTTCAAGCGGGGCGAGATGGTCTACCGCTCCAGCGGTCTGAAGCGCTACACCGTGCCGTCCACCGGACGGTCCCTGGAGGGCTCGGGCAGCGGTGACGCGGGCATGAAGATCTGGAAGCCGGCGATGGAGTCCTACCTCGACGGCGAGCCGAAGACAGCCTTCAAGAAGCCGCCGGCCTCCCTGGTCAGCAAGAACCCGGCGCCACGTCCGGACGTCTTCCGTGGCTTCCGCAACCTCTTGGGCCGTCAGTTCGGTGGCGGGCGGTAGTTCAGGATCCTGCTGGCCGACGGCCGACTCTGATCCCTCAAAGGATCAGCAGACGTAGGTGTCCGATAAGCGACATTATGTCAGGTTGCGCGGCTGGGAGCTCGGACGCGGAGCCGGATCAGGAAATCTTGCGTCGTCGTCCCCCGGCGTCTCGATCTGAGGCATCATCGCTGAGCGACCTCCCTACCTCAGGGTGTGGCCATGGCGCCCAACCGCTGCGATCGTGGAGGTCAGCTGAATTTCCAGCGACTGCCCACGACGAGGAGCGCCACATGGCTGACAAGCACATCAGTGTCGAGGAGAACGGGCAGGTCCTGGCTCAGGCGACGATCTCTGCCGCCAACGAGGAGGGCGAGGTCAGCGCCCAGGTGCACGTGGCCTCGGGCCAGCTCCCCGTCGGCACCCGCCAGCGGATGGCGAACGCCGTCCACGAGGCAGTCACCGAGGACGAGACACGACGCCTGACCGCAACCGTGCCCCTCGGCGATGTCGAGCTGGTGGAGGGGATCGGGAGCAACCTCGACGACGTCAACCTGCGAGCCGCCGGCGCGACGAGCATCATCGAGGGCGACGTCAAGTACAGCTGAGCGAGCCACCTACCGCTCCCGAGCCTGTCGAACCGCTCCCCGAGCTTGTCGAACCGCTCCCTGAGCTTGTCGAACCGCTCCCTGACCTTGTCGAAGGGGCACCCTTGCACCGCGCTCTGAGCCTGTCGAACCGCTCCCTGAGCTTGTCGAAGGGCAACATGCCCACCGCCCCCTGAGCTTGTCGAAGGGCCGGTCGCTCACTCACCGCCCCCTTCGACAGGCTCAGGGAGCGGAGTCCAGCGAGCCCGCGGGACGGAACCGGCGGAGCCGCAGGCTGTTGGTCACGACGAACACCGAGGAGAATGCCATCGCCGCGCCGGCGAGCATCGGGTTGAGGAGACCAGCGGCGGCGAGGGGGATGGCGGCCACGTTGTAGGCGAACGCCCAGAAGAGGTTCCCCTTGATGGTGCCCAGCGTGCGTCGGGCGAGCCGGATGGCGTCGGCGGCCGAGCGCAGGTCCCCGCGGACCAGGGTGAGGTCGCTGGCCTCGATGGCCACGTCGGCTCCGGTCCCCACGGCCAGGCCGAGGTCGGCCTGGGCGAGAGCCGCGGCGTCGTTGACGCCGTCGCCGACCATGGCGACGACCTTGCCCTCGCGCTGCAGCCGGACGATCACGTCGACCTTGTCCTGCGGCAGGACCTCGGCGATCACCTGCTCGATGCCGACCTGGTCGGCAACCGTCCGGGCCACGGTGGCGTTGTCGCCGGTGAGCAGGATCGGGGTGAGGCCCAGCCGCCGCAGCGATCGGACAGCCTCGGCGGAGCTGGGTTTCACCGCGTCGGCAACGACGAGGATGCCGCGGGCCCGCTGGTCCCAGCCGACCACCACGACGGTCCGACCGGCGGCGGCCGCGGTCCTCTCCGCCTGCGCGAGGTCCTCGGGCAGCGGCTGTCCCTGCCCGGCGAGCAGGGTGCTCCGACCGACGGAGACGGTGCGGCCGTCGACGGCCCCCCGCACGCCACGTCCGGGGAGGTTGACGAACCCCCGCACCACAGGCAGGGCACCGACCCGGTGGACAGCCCCGGCGGCGATCGCCCGGGCGACCGGGTGCTCGGAGGCGTCCTCGACCGCCCCGGCGAGGCGGACGACCTCGTCGGCGTCCTCGCCTGCGCTGACGACCACGTCGAGCAGGGTCATCTGGCCGGTGGTGACGGTGCCGGTCTTGTCGAGCACGACCGTGTCGACGCGGCGGGTCGACTCGAGCACCTCGGGGCCTTTGATCACGATGCCCAGCTGGGCACCGCGGCCCGTGCCGACCATCAGCGCCGTCGGGGTGGCCAGACCGAGGGCGCAGGGGCACGCGACGATCAGCACCGCGACGGCGGCGGTGAACGCGGCTGCGAGGCCCGCTCCGGTACCCACCCAGAAGCCCAGGGTGGCCACGGCCAGCGTGAGGACGATCGGGACGAAGACCGCGGAGATGCGGTCGGCGAGCCGCTGCACCTCGGCCTTGCCGTTCTGGGCGTCCTCCACCAGCCGCGACAGCTGGGCCAGCTGGGTGTCCCCGCCGACCCGGGTGGCCGTGACCACGATCCGACCGCCGGAGTTGACCGTGGCACCGGTCACCGGATCACCGGGGCCGACTTCGACCGGCACCGACTCCCCCGTCACCATCGACGCGTCGACCGCCGAGGCACCGTCCTCGACGACGCCGTCGGTCGCGATCTTCTCCCCCGGCCGGACCACGAACCGGTCCCCCACGACCAGCGACTCGACCGGCATGCGGCGCTCGCTGCCGTCGCGGAGCACGGAGACCTCCTTGGCACCGAGCTCCAGCAGAGCGCGCAGCGCCGCCCCGGCCCGCCGCTTGGACCGTGCCTCGACGTAGCGCCCCGCCAGCAGGAAGGTGGTGACGCCGGTGGCGGCCTCCAGGTAGATGTTGCCGGCCCCGTCGCTGCGCGAGACGGTCAGCTCGAACGGGTGCCGCATCCCGGGGGTTCCGGCGGTGCCGAGGAACAGGGCGTAGAGCGACCAGCCGAACGCGGCCAGGGTGCCGAGCGAGATGAGCGTGTCCATGGTGGTCGCGCCGTGCCGCAGGTTGGTCCACGCGGCCCGGTGGAACGGCCAGGCCGCCCAGACCACCACGGGCGCGGCCAGCGTCAGCGACAGCCACTGCCAGAAGGTGAACTGCAGCACCGGGACCATGGCCATGGCGATCACCGGCACGGTGAGCACGGCGGAGACGAGCAGCCGCTGGCGGAGGATCCGGGTCGGGTCGGTCGTCGGCGCCGGGTCGGTGTCCGGCGCCGGCGGTGCGGGCACGGCGGCGGTGTAGCCGGCCTTCTCCACCGTGGCGACCAGCTCGTCGGGGGTGATCCCGTCCGGGTAGCTCACCCGGGCCTTCTCGGTGGCGTAGTTGACGGTCGCGGTCACCCCGTCCAGCTTGTTCAGCCGCTTCTCGATCCGGGCCGCGCAGGAGGCGCAGGTCATCCCGCCGATCTCGAGCTCGACCAGACCGGTGGCCGTGGGCACGTGCAGCGCGACGGTGGTGCCGCTGGTGCGGCCCAGCTCAGCCACCATGGCCGTGACCCTCCTCGGGCTCGGAGTGCTGCGGGGCGACCGGGCTGCTGCTCGCCGGGTCCGCTGGGTCCGGCTGCTGCCCGCTCGGCTCCGCTGCCGCGGTCATGGTGAAGCCGGCGGTGTGCACCGAGGCGTCGTGGCGGAAGTCCAGGAAGAGCCGGTACGTGCCGGCACTGGGCACCGTGGTGAAGAAGGTGATGCCGGGACCGGCCTCGGTACGGCCGTCGTCAGGAGTGCCGGCCGGGTGCACGTGCAGGTAGGCGAGGTCCCGGTCTCGCAGGGCGACCAGGTGGCCGTACGCCTCCAGATAGGGCTGCAGCTCGGTGACCGGTGCTCCGCCCTCGCTGACCGACAGCGTCAGCTCCGACTCCTCCCCCGGCTCGAGCACCCCGTCGACGGTGACGGTGTACCCGTCCATGACCGCTGTCCGGCTCGGCGCCGGGAGCGGCAGCGGCTCGTACGGCCCGGACGCCGACAGGTCGGCGCCCAGGACGAGGTTGTCCTCGCGGTCTGCAGGGGTGAAGTCGGCGAACACCCGGTAGACGCCCGCGTCGGACAGGTCGACCGGCACGCTCCACGTCCCCGCCTCGTCGAGTCGGGGGTGGACGTGCTGGAAGCCGGTGAGGTCGCGGCGGACCGCGACCAGGTGCAGGTCCTTGCCGTGGGCGGTGGTGTAGCGGGTCACCGGCCGACCGTCCGGGCCGAGGATGCGGAACCGCAGCGGTGCGGTGCGGGCCGCGGGCAGCTGGCGCTGGGCCAGGTCGAGGGTGTAGCCGTCCTGGGACACCATCAGCCCACCGGGCACGCCGGTGTCCAGACCGGCCCGGTCTGTGCCGGCCGACCCACTCGTCCCGGTGTGCCCGGCGCCGTGGGCGGCCGGCTCGGCGGTGCTGTCGGCACCCGGCGCCCCGACCGGACCCACCAGCGTGCCGACACCGGTGGCCGCGGCGAAGGCGGCCACCAGGGTGGCGGCGAAGGCCGCGACTTTCGTCGGGTTGTTCACGGGTCCTCCTGGAGGTTGTGGCGCCACCCACCGCTGGGAACGTCGGACGCGCCGGGACTGCTCAGCTCAGCGGGTGACCAGCTCGTAGCCGGCCTCGTCGACCGCGGCCCGGACGGCGTCGTCATCGAGCGTGGTCCCGCTCGCGACGGTGACGGCCCCGCTGCCGAGGTCGACCTGGACGTCGGTGACGCCCGGGATCTTGGTGACCTCCTCGGTGACCGCGCTGACGCAGTGGCCGCAGGTCATGCCGGAGACGGTGTAGGTGGTGGTGGAGCTCATGCGGGTGATGCCTTCCTCTTGTGTGCGGTGGTGCTCACCGCCGCGTGGGTGCGCCGAGCGGCGGCGACTGTGGTGGCTCAGGATCGGACGAGGCGGGCGATGGCGTCGGAGGCTTCCCTCAGCTTCACCTGGGCCTCGGGGCCGCCGCTGGCCACAGCGTCGACCACGCAGTGGCTGAGGTGCTCGTCGAGCAGCCCCAGGGACACCGACTGCAGCGCCTTGGTCATCGCCGACACCTGGGTGAGGATGTCGATGCAGTACTGCTCCTCCTCCACCATCCGCTGCAGCCCACGGGCCTGTCCCTCGATCCGGCGGAGCCGCTTGAGGTACTCCTCCTTGTCGTGGATGTAGCCGTAGGCGGTGCCGGTGTGGTCCATCACGATCTCCTCCAGTCACGGTGCTGCCGCGGTACAACCGCAAGCGTACCCCTACCCCCCTGGGGTACCAAGAGGAAGGAGCTCGCTCACGACCGTCGTGACCTCCGGGATCGGAGCCGTTCAGCTGCCGGAGGCAGCGACCGGGTCGGTCCAGCCCAGGTTGCCCGCCATCCGCTGCACCAGGGTGAACCGCTGGTGGGCACGTCCGGTGATGGCCATCGACGTAACCTCGTCTCCGTGACTGCCGTGCTGCCTCCGACCGTGACCGTGCAGAACCGCTTCGCCCGGGACCTCGCCGAGATGGCTGTGCCCTGGTCCGCAGCCGAGGTCACCGAGCCTCAGCTGCTGGTGCTCAACGAGCCCGTGGCGGCCGAGCTCGGTCTCGACCCCGACTGGCTCCGGGGAGCCGACGGCCTGCGCTGGCTGGTCGGCAACCTCGTTCCCCCGGGTGCCACGCCGGTCGCCCAGGCGTACGCCGGGCACCAGTTCGGGGGGTTCAACCCGCGGCTCGGCGACGGGCGCGCCCTGCTGATCGGTGAGCTCGTCGGTGCCGACGGCCGGCTGCGCGACCTGCACCTCAAGGGGTCGGGCCGCACGCCGTTCGCCCGCGGGGGCGACGGGCTGGCCGCCGTGGGCCCGATGCTGCGCGAGTACGTGATCAGCGAGGCCATGCACGCCCTCGGCATCCCCACCACCCGGTCGCTGGCCGTCACCGCGACCGGTCACGCGGTTAGCCGGGAGACCTTGCTGCCCGGTGCTCTGCTGACCCGGGTGGCGAGCAGCCACCTGCGCGTCGGCAGCTTCCAGTACGCCGCCGCGACCGGCGACGTCGAGCTGCTGCGCCGCCTCGCCGACCACGCCATCGCGCGGCACCACCCGGCGGCTGCGAAGGCCGCCAACCCCTATCTCGCGCTGTTCGAGTCGGTGGTGGCCGCTCAGGCGACGCTGGTCGCGCAGTGGATGCTCGTCGGCTTCGTGCACGGCGTGATGAACACCGACAACATGACGGTCTCGGGCGAGACCATCGACTACGGGCCGTGCGCCTTCCTGGACGCCTTCGACCCGGCCACCGTGTACAGCTCGATCGACCACGGCGGGCGCTACGCCTACGGCAACCAGCCGGTGGTCGCGGAGTGGAACCTCGCCCGGCTCGCCGAGACGCTGCTGCCTCTCGTGCACGACGAACAGGAACAGGCGGTCGAGCTCGCGGTGGAGGCCCTCGGTGGCTTCCGCCGGCAGTACAGCGCCGCGTGGTCGGCCGGGATGCGGGCCAAGCTCGGCCTTGCCGACCTCGTGGACGAGCGCACCGCGCCGCTCGTGGAGGACCTGCTCACCCTGCTGCAGGAAGACCGCGTGGACTACACGTCCTTCTTCCGCAGCCTCGGCGCGGTCGCGCGCCACGACGGCGCACTGGTGGACGGGCTCCCTGTCCTGAGCCTGTCGAAGGACGCTGACCCCGCTGCTCTCGCCGGCTGGGTCGAGCGCTGGCGCGCCCTCGGTCCGGACGCCGACGCGATGTCGCGGACCAACCCGGCCTACGTCCCGCGCAACCACCTGGTCGAGGAGGCCCTCACCGCCGCGACCTTCGAGGACCTGGAGCCCCTGCACCAGCTGCTGGCGGCGGTCTCCTCCCCCTACGACGAGCGCCCCGGCCTGGAGCGCTACGCCGTGGGCGCCCCGGAGGACTTCGGCCCCTACCGGACCTTCTGCGGGACCTGAGGTCCTTCGACAGGCTCAGGACGCGGTTCCTTCGACAGGCTCAGGACACGGCCCTTCTGCGGGACCTGAGGTCCTTCGACAGGCTCGGGACGCGGTCCTTCGACGGGCCCAGGACATCGCCCTTCGACGGGCTCAGGACAGCGGACCTAGCTGGTCGGGTCCTCGGCACCCGTCTGGTCATCCGCGTCCTGGGCGTGCGGGCCGGCGGCCTGGGTGACGGTCCCGTCCGGACGCCCCTCTGCCGGGGCAGTCATGGTCGGCTCGGAGTCCTGGTCCTGCTCGTCGGGCATGTCCGTGGTGTTGTCGCTCATGGCGCGAGATTACGCCGCGGTGCCTGGGCGGGACCTGTCGCGGGGCTGGACCCAAACTCCCTCCCCTCGGCCCCGTCCTCAGCCCGTGCGGCACCCGGCCGCGCCGAGGCGTCCGGGCGGACCCCTCGCTTCGGGAATCGTCGGTCAGCACCGCACGGCGTCCAGCCGCAGGCCGGTGACGTCTTTGGCACTTGCCCATCACAGCACCCGGAACTGTCGGACAGGGCACCTACGCTGGCGGCCATGGCGACGAGCACGAAGGCAGGCGCTCCCGGGGGCTCGGCGAACGGCAGCCGGGGTGTGGACGCAGAGTCGGGTGAGCTGTACCCGGGGATCCAGCCCGAGCGGGTCCAGCGGCTCAACGAGGCCGAGGTCCGCGAGGGCCGCTACGTCCTGTACTGGATGCAGCAGGCTCAGCGGACCGAGCTGAACCATGCGCTGGAGTACGCCGTGCACCGGGCCAACGAGCTGGAGCTGCCGCTTCTGGTGGCGTTCGGGCTGATGGACGACTACCCCGAGGCGAACCTGCGCCACTACCACTTCCTGGTGCAGGGCCTGCAGGACGTCGCTGCCGCCCTGGCCGCCCGGGGCATCACCTTCGTGCTGCGCCGCGGCGCTCCTGCCGACGTGGCCGTCGAGCTCGCCGAGCAGGCCGCCCTGCTGGTCTGCGACCGGGGGTACCTCCGACCGCAGCGGCGCTGGCGGGAGCAGGTCGCCGAGGCGGTGACCTGTGCCGTGGTGCAGGTCGAGAGCGACGTGGTCGTGCCCGTGGAGCTGGCCTCGGACCACAAGGAGCACGCCGCGCGCACGCTGCGGCCCAAGATCACCCGTCACCTGGACCGGTTCCTGGTCGACCTGCCGCAGGCCCGGCTCAACTCCACCGCCACTCCGGACGTGGTCGGGGAGGACCTGTCCGACGTCGACGCCCTGCTCGGCCGGCTGAAGCTGGACCGCGAGGTGCCGCCCGTGCTGCTCTTCCACGGCGGCACCAGCGCCGGCAAGGAGGTGCTGGCGTACTTCCTGGGCGACCGGTTCGACGACTACGCCGCCAACCGCAACCAGCCGCAGAACGACTACGTGTCGCACATGAGCAAGTACCTGCACTTCGGCCAGCTCTCGCCGGTCTACATCGCGCTGCAGGTGCGCGAGCGGGGCGGCGGGGAGAACGCCGACACGTATCTGGAGGAGCTGATCGTGCGGCGTGAGCTGCCGATGAACTTCGTCTACTACGAGCCCGACTATGACCAGTACCGCTGCCTGCCGGAGTGGGCCCGGCGGACGCTGGCCGAGCACGCCTCGGACCCGCGCGAGCCGGGGTACACCCGCGAGCAGCTCGAGGCCGCCGAGACCGAGGACCCGTACTGGAACGCGGCCATGTCGGAGATGAAGCACGCGGCCTACATGCACAACCACATGCGGATGTACTGGGGCAAGAAGATCCTCGAGTGGTCCGCCGACCCGGAGACGGCGTACGCGACCACGCTCTACCTCAACAACAAGTACTTCCTCGACGGCCGCGACGCGAACTCCTTCGCCAACGTGGCCTGGGTGTTCGGGCAGCACGACCGCGGCTGGACCGAGCGCCCCGTGTTCGGCAAGACCCGCTCGATGACCGCCGGTGGTCTGGAACGCAAGGCCGACCCCCGGGCCTACGTACGGCGCGTGCAGGAGCTGGTCGAGGAGGCCCGGGTCGCGGGCGAGCGTCACGAGAGCGCCTGAGCGAGCAGCGGGTTTCGACCAGCTGAACGGCGGGTAAACTCCTCCTGCAGCGTCGAGGTTCCTCGCGCAGCCCGATCCCTTGCTGGCGCCCCGCGCCGGAGCTGGGAACCGACCGTGAGGAGCTGTGTCGCGATGCTCGAACCCCCGAGTGGACTGCCCGACAGCTCCCGTGTCTGGACCCGTAGCGACGCTTAGCCGTCGAGGGACAGCACCACCCGCCTGAACCAGGCGTTGGCCGCGCGCCGCAGCAGTCGCGAACGCCTCGCCACCCCCTCGCCCGCACGCGGGCAGATCCCTCCTCGACCCACGTCGGGGAGTCGAGCGAACCTCAGCGTCGAGGTGCTCCGCATCCGCACCACCTGACCGCGACGACTCTGACCCTGGAGGCAGTGACCGCGCCGAGCTCGAGGAGCTTCACATGTTGGTCGTCTACGACTCTCTCGCTGGCCGCTACAGCGACAACCCCCGAGCGCTCTACGAGCGCCGGTTCCGCTCGAGCCCTCGCGACACCCACACCTGGCTCTGCGACCCCGCCCATGCAGCCGGTTTTCCGGCCGACGTGGCCACCGTCCCGCACGGCACCACCGAGGCCGTGGCCGCCCTAGAGGCGGCGGACCTGGTGATCGCCAACACCCACATCGACCTGGACTGGGCCAAGAAGCCGGGCAGCGTCTACCTGCAGACCTGGCACGGGACGCCGCTGAAGCGCCTCCACAACGACGTGCTGTGGGCGCCGGAGGGCAAGCTCGCCGACCTGGACCGCGACGTCGCCCGCTGGGACTACCTGCTCTCGCCGAACACCGTCAGCACCCCGCGGCTGCGGGACGCGTTCGGCTTCGACGGCGCGATCCTGGAGACGGGCTACCCGCGGAACGACGTGCTCAGCTCACCGAACGCTCCCGCCCTCCGGGCTCAGGTGCGGGCGGCGCTCGGCATCGCCGACGACGTCACCGCTGTGCTCTACACCCCGACCTGGCGGGACGACGAGTTCTACGCCGACGGCACACCCATCGTCGAGCTGGCCCTGGACCTCGACGCCTTCGTCCGCGAGATGGGACCGGGATACGTCCTCCTCCCCCGCCTGCACTACCTGATCACGAGCCAGGCGGAGCCGGTGCAGCACGAGGGGGTGATCGACGTGTCGCGCTACCCCGACGTGCACGAGCTCTACCTGGCGGCCGACTTGATGATCACCGACTACTCCTCGACGATGTTCGACTTCGCGATCACCGGCAAGCCGCTGCTGTTCTTCGCCTACGACCTGGAGAACTACCGGGACTCGCTGCGCGGCTTCTACTTCGACCTGGAGCAGATGGCGCCCGGTCCGGTCCTGCGGACCAGCGAGCAGGTGCTGGCCGCCCTCCAGGACCTCGACGGTCTGCGCGCGACCTACCGCCGGTCGTACCGCAAGTTCCAGAAGCGGTTCGCCCACCTGGACGACGGGCACGCCGGCGACCGGCTGCAATGGGTCTACGACCAGTCCAGCCGGCAGCCGCAGCTCACCGTCCAGGACTAGCGGGCTTTCCGTCGTCGGGGCTCGCGACCACCCCTGAGGTGGTCGCGCCCCGGGGCGCAGGAGAATTCCGCTGCCTGAGCCTGTCGAAGGCCCTTCGACAGGCTCAGGGCGCGGTGGGCCAACAGGCTCAGGGCGCGGTGCGCCAACGGGCTCAGGCGCGGTGGCTCGACAGGCCCCACGGACGTGAGTACCGCGGCCGGTCCCCGCCTCGCTCAGCTGCCGACGTAGGCCGCGAGGTGCTGGCCGGTGAGGGTGGAGCGGTCGGCCACCAACGTCGCCGGGGAACCCTCGAAGACGACCCGGCCCCCGTCGCGGCCGGCGCCGGGGCCGAGGTCGATGATCCAGTCGGCGTGCGCCATGACGGCCTGGTGGTGCTCGATGACGACGACCGACTTGCCGGCGTCGACGAGCCGGTCGAGCAGTCCCAGCAGCTGCTCGACGTCGGCGAGGTGCAGGCCGGCCGTCGGCTCGTCGAGGACGTAGACGCCGCCCTTCTCCCCCAGGTGGGTGGCCAGCTTGAGCCGCTGCCGCTCGCCGCCGGACAGCGTGGTGAGCGGCTGGCCGAGGCTGAGGTAGCCGAGCCCGACGTCGGCGAGCCGGGTGAGGATCTTGTGCGCGCCGGGCGTCCGCGCGTCTCCGGCCCCGAAGAACTCCTCCGCCTCGGCGACGGGCATCGCGAGCACCTGGCTGATGTCGCGACCGCCGAACCGGTACTCCAGCACGTCGGCCTGGAACCGCTTTCCCTCGCACACCTCGCAGGTGGTGGCCACGCCGGCCATCATCGCCAGGTCGGTGAAGACCACGCCGGCGCCGTTGCAGTTGGGGCAGGCACCCTCGGAGTTCGCGCTGAACAGCGCCGGCTTCACGCCGTTGGCCTTCGCGAACGCCGTGCGGATCGGGTCGAGCAGCCCGGTGTACGTCGCCGGGTTGCTGCGCCGAGAGCCCTTGATCGCTCCCTGGTCGACCGACACCACCCCGTCCCGGTGCGACACCGAGCCCTGGATCAACGAGCTCTTCCCCGAGCCGGCCACCCCCGTCAGCACCACCAGCACACCGAGCGGGATGTCCACGTCGACGGCCTGCAGGTTGTGGGTGCTGGCCCCGCGGACCTCCAGCACTCCCGACGGCGTCCGTACCGCCGGCTTCACCGCGGCCCGGTCGTCGAGGTGCCGACCGGTCAGCGTGCCGCTGGCCCGGAGCCCCTCGACCGTCCCCTCGAACACCACCTCGCCACCCGCCCGGCCCGCACCCGGGCCGAGGTCGACGGCATGGTCGGCGATGCCGATCGTCTCCGGCTTGTGCTCCACGACCAGGACGGTGTTGCCCTTGTCGCGCAGCTGCAGCAGCAGGGCGTTCATCCGCTGGATGTCGTGGGGGTGCAGCCCGATGGTCGGCTCGTCGAAGACGTAGGTGACGTCGGTGAGCGATGAACCGAGGTGACGGATCATCTTGGTGCGCTGCGCCTCGCCACCCGACAGCGTGCCGGAGCGGCGGTCGAGGGAGAGATAGCCGAGCCCGATCTCGACGAAGGAGTCGAGGGTGTCCCGCAGCACGCTCAGCAGCGGCGCCACCGTCGGCTCGTCGAGGCCGCCGACCCACACGGCGAGGTCGCTGATCTGCATCGCGCAGGCGTCGGCGATGCTGATGCCCTCGATCTTCGCTGAGCGGGCCTCCTCGCTGAGCCGGGTGCCGCCACACGCGGGACAGGCGGCGAAGGCCACCGCCCGGTCCACGAAGGCTCGGATGTGCGGCTGCAGGGCATCGGGGTCCTTGGCGAGGAACGACTTCTGCACCTTGGGGATCAGCCCCTCGTAGGTGAGGTTGACTCCCTCGATCTTGACCTTGGTCGGCTCCCGGTAGAGGAAGTCCTGCATCTCCTTCTTCGAGAACTCGCGGATCGGCTTGTTCGGGTCGACGAAGCCCGACTCGGCGTAGATCCGCACCGTCCACCAGCTGTCGGCCTTCCAGCCGGGGATGGTGAACGCGCCCTCGGCGATCGACTTGGAGTCGTCGTAGAGCTGGGTGAGGTCGATGTCGGAGACGGTGCCCCGGCCCTCGCAGCGCGGGCACATGCCGCCGGTGACGCTGAAGGAACGGCGCTCCTTCACGGTCTGGCCCGCACGCTGCATCGTGACCGCACCGGCCCCGCTGATCGAGGCGACGTTGAAGGAGAAGGCCTGGGCTGAGCCGACGTACGGCTTACCGAGCCGGCTGAACAGGATGCGCAGCATCGCGTTGGCGTCGGTCGCGGTACCCACCGTCGAGCGGGGGTCGGCCCCCAACCGCTGCTGGTCGACGACGATCGCGGTCGTCAGGCCCTCGAGCACGTCCACCTCAGGCCGGGCCAGCGTGGGCATGAAGCCCTGCACGAAGGAGCTGTACGTCTCGTTGATCAGTCGCTGCGACTCCGCGGCGATGGTGCCGAACACCAGCGAGCTCTTGCCCGAGCCGGAGACGCCGGTGAACACCGTCAACCGGCGCTTCGGAAGATCGAGGCTGACGTCCTTGAGGTTGTTCACGCGCGCGCCGTGGACGCGGATCAAGTCCTGGCTGTCGGCCACGTGCAGCGCAGCCGACCTCAGGTCTGGGTTCACCTGGTCTGGGCTCACCTGGTCTGGGCTCACCTGGTCTGGGTTCATCGTGTCTCCCTCTGCCGCGGCCGCAGTCGGCCGCTGCACTTCGCGGCCGACCTGGTGCTCACCTGGACGATCGTGCCACGTCGCTCCGGCGGCTGCGGGCGTCCCGGTACGGCGCGATCTGCTCCGCTCGCGTCCGCGGCCGCACGGAGCTTGACCACCGGACCTAGGCTCCGCGCCATGGCACTGAGCAAAGGCGACAAGGTCCACTGGAACACCTCTGGGGGCCAGACCACCGGCAAGACCGTGGAGAAGAAGACCAAGGAGTTCACCCTCGATGGCCAGAAGTTCAAGGCCTCCGAGGACGAGCCGTACTGGGTCGTGGAGTCGGAGAAGTCGGGCGCCAAGGCCGCCCACAAGGAGTCCACGCTCAAGAAGGCCTGAGGCGCCGGGCCGGTCACGGTGACGTGATCGGTCCAGCAGAGTGACAGGGTCTTGCTGCCGAGGTGCGGCGCCAGCCCGGTGAGACCCCGCCGAGGCAGTGGTCCCCTGCTCGGTGGTGCCGGCGTCTGCGCTCCGGCGCGGGCGAGACCGGGGCGTGCTGCCGGCGGCGCGATACGTTGGCGCGATGTCGTCAGACCTGTCAGGGCCCGTCGTGGCCGACCGCTACCGCCCCGCCCCCGACGTCGAGCTCCGGCACCCGGAGTGGTGCAAGAACGCGACGATCTACCAGATCAACACGCGCCAGTTCACCGCCGAAGGCACCTTCGCCGCCGCCGCCGAGCAGCTGCCGCGGCTGGCCGCGCTCGGGGTGACCGTGCTCTGGCTGATGCCGGTGCAGCCGATCGGCGAGCGCAACCGCAAGGGCAGTCTCGGCTCGCCGTACTCGGTCCGGGACTACGACGCGGTGAACCCCGAGTTCGGCACCGCGGCAGACCTGCGCGCCTTCGTCGCGGCCGCGCACGACCTCGGCCTGCGGGTGATCCTGGACTGGGTGGCCAACCACACCGCCTGGGACTGCACGCTGGTCGCCGAGCACCCGGAGTGGTACGCCCGCGACCACAAGGGCGGGTTCACCCCGACACCGTGGTGGGACTGGGACGACATCATCGACCTGGACTACCGCTCGCCGGAGCTCCGCGCCTGGATGACCGCGGCGATGGTCCGCTGGGTGCGGGAGTACGACCTGGACGGCTTCCGCTGCGACGTGGCCGGCTTCGTGCCGACCGACTTCTGGGAGAACGCGCGCCGCGAGCTCGAGGCCGTCAAACCCGTCCTGCTGCTGGCCGAGTGGGAGTCCCGCGACCTGCACCGGGCGGCCTTCGACCTGTCCTACGCCTGGAGCTGGAACGAGCACCTGCACGACATCGCCCAAGGCCGCGCGGACGTCAACCTGCTGCGGATCTTCTACTCCTGGGACCTCAAGGCCTGGCCGGACGACAGCATCCGGATGATGTTCGTGGCCAACCACGACCACAACGCCTGGGAGGGCACCGAGTACGAGCGTTTCGGCGACGCCGTCGGTGCCGCCATCGTGCTCTCGGTGGTCGGTCGTGGGCTGCCGCTGGTCCACAACGGCCAGGAGGCGGGGCTACGCCGGCGGCTGAAGTTCTTCGACCGCGACCCGATCGAGTGGCGCGAGGACCCGATGGCCGACTTCTATCGCCGCTTGATCGCCCTGCGCCGCGACACCCCGGCTCTGTGGAGCGGACGCTGGGGAGCGCACATGGTGGACGTCCCGAACGACCGGCCCACACAGGTGCTGAGCTTCGTCCGCAGCGACGAGCACACCAAGGTGCTGGCCCTGTTCAACTTCTCCGCCGAGCCGGTCACCGCGCTTCTCCGTGACGGCCTCTACCCCGGCCACTACCGGGACTTCGCCGACCAGCGACCGGTGGAGCTGGTCGCCGGGCAGCCGGTCGAGCTGCCCGCCTGGGGCTGGCGCGTCCTGATCGGCACCGGTGCCCCCTACGTCCCCTGACTCGCCGCCCGCTGAGTCCAGCACCGTGCCCTGAGCCTGTCGAAGGGCCTGAGCCCAGCACCACCGCGCCCTGAGCCTGTCGAAGGGCCTTCGACAAGCTCAGGCAACGGAACAGGCTCAGGCAGCGGAAGAGGCCAGCGTCCTCAGGCGGCGAGAGCCTCGAAGCGCTCGGGGTCGCCGGCGCCGACCCTGGTGATCACGGCGGGGCCGTCGGAGAAGTCCACCACGGTGGTCGGGGTCTCGCCGCAGTCGCCGGAGTCCACCACGGCGTCCAGGACGTGGTCGAGGGTGTCCTTGATCTCCCAGCCCTGGGTCATCGGCGACTCCTCGTCGGGTAGCAGCAGCGTGCTGGAGACCAGCGGCTCACCCAGGGCCTCCACCAGGGCGAGCGCAGTCACGTGCTCGGGGATGCGGACGCCGACGGTGCGCTTCTTCGGGTGCAGCATGCGGCGCGGCACCTCCTTGGTGGCCGGCAGGATGAAGGTGTAATGGCCCGGGGTGGCGGCCTTGACGGCCCGGAAGACGGCGTTGTCCAGGTGCACGAACTGGCCGAGCTGGCCGAAGCTGGCGCACACCAGCGTGAAGTGGTGGGAGTCGTCGAGGGAACGGATGCGGCGGATCCGGTCGAGGCCGTCGCGGTTGCCGAGCTGGCAGCCGAGCGCGAAGCAGGAGTCGGTCGGGTAGGCGATCAGCCCGTCGTCGTGCAGCAGGTCCACGACCTTGCCGATCGTCCGCGGCTGCGGGTTGCGTGGGTGCACGTCGAAGTAGCGGGCCATGGTCCGAGCCTAGGGCGCGAGCGGAGGGCTCGCCGACGCCTGGCCGTCCAGCTCGCGGGCGGCCCGGCGCACCTCCCCTAGGATGCAGACCATGGTTTCCAAGGTTGCCCTGCTCACCGCCGGTGGGTTCGCCCCGTGCCTCTCCGCCGCCATCGGCGGGCTCATCGAGCGGTACACCGCGGTCGCTCCGGAGGTCGAGATCATCGCCTACCGCTACGGCTACCAGGGCCTGCTGCAGGGCGACTCGGTGGTCATCACCCCCGCGATCCGCGAGAAGGCGGGGCTGCTGCACCAGTTCGGCGGCTCCCCGATCGGCAACTCCCGGGTCAAGCTGACCAACGCCGCCGACCTCGTCAAGCGCGGCCTGGTTTCCGAGGGCGTCGACCCGCTGCAGGCCGCGGCCGACCGGCTGACCGCGGACGGTGTGGACGTGCTGCACACCATCGGCGGCGACGACACCAACACCACCGCCGCCGACCTCGCCGCGTTCCTGGGGAAGAACGGCTACGCGCTCACCGTGGTCGGGCTGCCCAAGACCATCGACAACGACGTGATCCCGATCCGGCAGTCGCTGGGCGCGTGGACCGCCGCCGAGCAGGGAGCCCGCTTCGCGCAGAACGTCCTGGCCGAGCACAACTCCGGCTCACGGATGCTGATCGTGCACGAGGTGATGGGCCGGCACTGCGGCTGGCTGACCGCCGCGACCGCCCAGGCCTACCGCGACTGGCTGGACACCCAGGAGTGGCTGCCCGAGATCGGCCTGAGCCGCGAGGCCTGGGACGTCCACGGCGTCTACGTGCCGGAGGCGGTCTTCGACCTCCAGGCCGAGGCCGCGCGCCTGAAGGAGGTGATGGACACCGTCGGCTCGGTGAACCTCTTCATCTCCGAGGGTGCCGGGCTGGACACCATCGTGGCCGAGCTCGAGCGTTCCGGCGAGGACGTCGCCCGGGACCCGTTCGGTCACGTCAAGATCGACAAGATCAACCCCGGTGCCTGGTTCGCCAGCAAGTTCGGCGACGAGCTCGGCGCGGCCAAGACGCTGGTGCAGAAGTCGGGCTACTTCTCCCGCTCGGCCGCCGCCAATCCGGCCGACCTCGAGCTGATCGGCTCGATGACCGACTTCGCCGTCGACTCGGCGCTGCGCGGTGAGCCGGGCGTCGTCGGGCACGACGAGGAGCAGGGCGACGAGCTGCGGGCCATCGAGTTCGAGCGGATCAAGGGCGGCAAGCCGTTCGACATCACCCTGCCGTGGTTCGCCGAGCTCCTCGAGGGCATCGGCCAGCCCGCGGCCAAAGCGGCCGATTCGCACTGAGCCGCTCACCCACCCGGGTGGGAGCCACCGGACCTGAGCCGGTCGAGGGCCTTCGACAATCTCAGGCAGCGGAGGGAAGCTCAGGCGGCGGACGTGGCAGCCCAGGAAGGCTTGCTCACTCGAACGCCTCGGGCGGCGGGCAGGTGCAGACCAGGTTGCGGTCGCCGTAGCTGCCGTCGATCCGTCCCACCGGTGGCCAGTACTTGTCGGTGCCGCTGGCGTAGAGCGGGCCGAGGTGCAGCCCGGCCGGGAAGGCGGCCACCCGACGGCTGTACGGGTGCGGCCACTCGTCGGCGGTCACCCGCGCCTGGGTGTGCGGGGCGTTGACCAGCGGGTTGTCCTGGGCCGGCCAGGTACCGCTCTCGACCTCGGCGATCTCGGCACGGATGGCGATCATCGCCTCGCAGAAGCGGTCCAGCTCGGCCAGGTTCTCCGACTCCGTGGGCTCCACCATCAGCGTCCCCGGCACCGGGAAGCTCATGGTCGGGGCGTGGAAGCCGTAGTCGACCAGCCGCTTGGCCACGTCGTCGACGGTGACGCCGCTGGACTTGGTGATCGGCCGCAGGTCGAGGATGCACTCGTGCGCCACCCGCGCGTTTCGGCCGGTGTAGAGCACCGGGTAGTGGCCCCGGAGGCGCTCGGCGACGTAGTTCGCGGCCAGCAGCGCGTGCTCGGTGGCGGCCGTCAGGCCGTCGCCGCCCATCATGGCGATGTAGGCGTAGCTGATCGGCAGGATGCCCGCTGAGCCGTACGGCGCCGCCGACACCGGTCCGGCCCCGACGGACTCCACGGGTTCCTCCCCGACGGGCAGGAACGGGTGACCGGGCAGGAAGGGCACCAGGTGCGCGCCGACGCCGACCGGTCCGACCCCGGGACCGCCGCCGCCGTGCGGGATGCAGAACGTCTTGTGCAGGTTGAGGTGGCTGACGTCCGCCCCGAACTCCCCGGGCCGGGCCAGCCCGAGCAGGGCGTTGAGGTTGGCCCCGTCGACGTAGACCTGTCCGCCGGCCTCGTGCACCAGCGAGCAGAGCTCGGTGATGCCCTCCTCGAAGACCCCGTGGGTCGAGGGGTAGGTGACCATGATCGCGGCCAGCGTGTCCCGGTGCGTCCCGATCTTCGCCCGCAGGTCGTCCAGGTCGACCGAACCGTCCTCGGTGGCCTTCACCACCACCACCTTCATCCCGGCCATCACGGCCGAGGCCGCGTTGGTGCCGTGCGCCGACGACGGGATCAGGCAGACCGTGCGGTCGGTGTCGCCGCGGGAGAGGTGGTAGCCCCGGATGGCCAGCAGCCCGGCCAGCTCACCCTGGCTCCCGGCGTTGGGCTGGATGGACACCCGGGCGTAGCCCGTCACCTCGGCCAGCCACTCCTCGAGGGTGGCGATCAGGGTGGCGTAGCCCCGCGCGTCCTCGACGGGGGCGAAGGGGTGCAGCTCGGCGAAGCCGGCGTAGGAGATCGGCTCCATCTCGGTGGTCGCGTTGAGCTTCATCGTGCACGAGCCCAGCGGGATCATCCCGCGGTCCAGGGCGAAGTCGCGGTTGGCCAGCGCCGTGAGGTAGCGCAGCATGGCCGTCTCGCTGTGGTGGGTGTTGAACACCGGGTGGGTCAGGAACAGGCTCTCCCGCTCGCTGCCCGCCAGGTCGCCGACCGGGGTGCCGCCGTCCGCCACCCCGAAGGCAGAGCGGACGGCGGTGAGGTCGGCCGCGGTGGCGTCCTCGCCGACGGAGATCCCGACGCGGTCGGCGTCCACCCGCCGCAGGTGCACGCCGTTGTCGCGGGCGGCGGCGACCACTTCGGCGGCCCGACCGGGCACCCGGGCGAGCACCGTGTCGAAGAACGACGAGTGCTCCACCGTCACGCCGGCCGCCACCAGGTCGCCGGCCAGCGCAGCGGCGGTGGCGTGCACGCCGGCGGCGATGTCCCGCAGCCCGTCGGGGCCGTGGTAGACCGCGTACATGCTGGCGGTGACGGCCAGCAGCACCTGGGCGGTGCAGATGTTGGAGGTCGCCTTCTCGCGGCGGATGTGCTGCTCGCGGGTCTGCAGGGCGAGCCGGAAGGCGGCGGTACCGTCCACGTCCCTGGACACCCCGACCAGCCGTCCGGGCAGCGTCCGCTCGAGCCCGGCCCGGACGGCCATGAAGCCGGCGTGCGGACCGCCGTAGAACAGGGGGACGCCGAAGCGCTGGCTGGAGCCGACGGCCACGTCAGCCCCCCACTCCCCAGGCGGCGTGGTCAGCGTCAGGGCGAGCA
>Ga0210040_10002906_pt1 | contig 23664 bp, 27 predicted proteins | sample CryGeyCG12114_NA_FD_185462 | JGI IMG/M metagenome (GOLD analysis project Ga0210040, IMG submission 185462) | Groundwater microbial communities from aquifer - Crystal Geyser CG19_WC_8/21/14_NA (SPAdes) (version 2) | ecosystem: Environmental > Aquatic > Deep subsurface > Groundwater | place: USA... | reverse complement strand
TTGGTCGGAGCACGACCCGCTCACCGTCGCGGTCGTCGGGCTGGTCGCCGTCTACGGCGGCTACTTCGGCGCCGCCGCCGGCACGCTCGTCGTCGCCGTCCTCGGGCTCGTGCTGACGGAACCGCTGTTCAGGATCACGGCGCTCCGGGCCGTGGTCCTGGGGCTCGCGAACCTGGCCGCGACCGTGATCTTCGTGGCCCGCGACCTCGTCGTGTGGACGTCGGCGCTGCCCCTGGCGGCGGGCATGTTCGTCGGCGCGGCGGTCGCCCCCCGCCTCCTGCGCCGGCTGCCCGACCTCGTCGTCCGGGTCGTCGTCGCCGTCGCCGGCCTCGGTCTGGCCGCGTTCCTCCTCACCCGCTCCTGACCGGACCCGACCGGGCGTCCGGGAACCACGCCCGTACGGTGCCGACCCCGCCGCGCTCCGACCGGGCGATCGAGTTGGATGGGGTCATGACCACCTCCGACTTCACCGAACCCGGGGTCCCCCTCGGTCAGCACCGGATGCCCCTGCTGGGCTTCGGCACGTGGCAGATCGACGACGCGGACGCGCCGCGGGCCACGACGACCGCGCTGGAGCTCGGCTACCGCCACATCGACACGGCCACCGGCTACGGCAACGAGGCCGGCATCGGCAAGGCGCTGGCCGCCTCCGGGCTCGACCGCGAGTCCGTCTTCATCACCACCAAGCTGCCGCCGGAGAACGTCGGCCGCGAGCGCCAGACCATCGAGGAGAGCCTGACCAAGCTCGGGGTCGAGCGCGTCGACCTGTGGCTGGTGCACTGGCCGCCGAACGGGCAGGCCTCCCCCGAGGTCTGGTCGCAGGTCGTGCAGGCGCAGCAGGACGGGCTGGCCACCAGCATCGGCGTCAGCAACTACTCGCTCGAGCAGATCGACGAGCTCGTCGCCGCGACGGGCGTCACGCCGGCCGTGAACCAGATCCGCTGGAGCCCGGGGATCTACGACGCCGGCCTGGCCGCCGGGCTGGCCGAGCGCGGCGTCGTCCTGGAGGGCTACAGCCCCTTCAAGGCGAGCAACCTCGAGGACCCGACGCTCGTCCGGATCGCCGAGGCCCACGACGCGACCAGCGCGCAGGTGATCGTCGCGTGGCACGTCGCGCACGGCTTCGTCGTCATCCCGAAGTCCACGCGGCGGGAGCGGATCGAGGCCAACGCCGCGGGCGCCCGCATCGCGCTGAGCGACGCCGAGGTCACCGAGATCGACGCCCTCGGCGCCTGACAGGCCCGACCCGCCTGGCCCGGCGTACGGGACCGGGTCAGGCGGGTCGCCAGGCCAGCGGGCCCGGGGCGTCGATCGGCACCAGGGGCGAGACGACCCGCTCCTCGGTGGTGTCGTAGAGCACGAGGTGCTCCTCGCTGAGCAGCGCGAGCCAGCGGTCGTCGAGCCAGACGGCGTCGCTCGTGGTCTGCCGGGTCGACGGGAAGATGTCCTTGACCTCCCCGGTGGCCACGACGCTGACGCGGATCGTGCTCGTGCCCCCGACGGTCTCGGTCACGGCGAGGAGCCGGTTGCCCGGCGACAGCGTGCCGGCGCTGGTGTCGTCACCGACGGCCGTGTCGAGGTCCGCACTGGTCCCGTCGCGGCTGACGAGCGTGAAGCGGCACTCCCCCTCCGTGCACGAGCGCACGACGTGACCGTCGGGCCCGGTCGCGACCAGGTCGCCCGGCTCCGCGCGTCGCGCTACGCGCGGGAAGACCGGACGGACCTCGCGCCGGCCGACCTCCAGGAGCCCGCCGGCCCCGTCGCCCACGACCGGCCGCGTCACGTCCACGCTGCGGGCCGTCCGGCCCTGCCAGTCGAGCAGGCGCCACGTGGTCGCCCTCTCCCGGGAGCTGTCCGTCGCCCAGACCCGCCCGTCCGGGCCGGGCAGGAACGACGTGGCCGAGCGGAGCCCGCCCCTGACCGTTCGCCGGGCCAGGCCGTCCACCGCGAGCAGCCTGGTCTCCCGGCTGCCCTGCCGCCAGACGAGGACGCCGTCGGCCAGGTCGGTCAGGACCGTGCCCGTCGGGTCCAGCCCGACCGTCGCCGTCGTGATGGCGCGGGTACCCGCGTCGAGGCTGACGACCTCACCTCCGCCGGCGACGAGCAGGGTGCCCCGCGGCAGGTCGTCCGGCCACCACTGCGGGTCCGTCGCCGACGGCCCCGGGGGCGTCGGCCCGGGCGCCGGTGTGGTGTCCGGCTCCGACCCGGAGAGGCGGAGCACCCCCAGCCCGACGAGCACCACGAGCACGAGGGCCAGGACCACCCACGTACGCCTCCGCCCGAGCCGGGCCCCGTCGTCGACGAGCTGCTCCGGACCCGCCACGGCGCCAGTATCGGCCTCCGCCCGAAGCACCCGGCCCAGCCCGGGGCAGGTCGATCTCCGCGACCGCGCTCGAAACGGCTCCCGCCGGTCCTCGCCACTAGCCGACCAAGCACGCGCCCGCGGCCGATCGGCGAAGGTTGCTGGTGTGACGGTTGTGACTCGTGTTTCTTCTGCGACGCGAGGTCCGGTGCAGGCACGATGACTGCCGCCTCCCCTGCACACCTCAGATCGCCCAGGAGCTCCCCGTGCCCAGCCAGTCCCGCCTGCACCGTCCGCTGACCGCCGTCGTCCTCGGCGCGGCCCTGCTCGCCCCCGTCCAGCCTGCCCTCACCGCCGTCGCCAGTCCGTCCGTCGGTCACCCGGTCGCCAGCGCCAAGGCGTCGATGCGCGCCACCGAGCTCGCGCTGACCGCGTACGGCGACAGCGACCCGTACGGCGCGATCCACCTGTCGGGTTCGCTGCGCTGGGCCGGCGGGAAGAGCCTCGGCCACCGCCAGCGCGTCGAGCTGTGGGCGCGGACCGGGACGGCCTGGGCGCTGGTCCAGCGCGCCGACACGAACCGGGCCGGCGACGTCGAGCTGCGCGTCACCCCCGTCGCGCACACGACCTACCAGCTGCGCTACGCCGGTTCGCGCAGCGAGAGCCTCTCCTCCGCCGCCAGGCGCTCGGTCAGCCGGGACCTCACGGTCCACGCCACCGCGCACGTCATTCTGGAGGCCCCCGCGTCCGCGCGCCGCGGGACGACGTTCGCCGTCAGCGGGAAGGTCACCCCGGCCGGCGCCGGCCGCGCCGTCACGCTGGCCGGGGACGGCCGGACCTTCACCACGCTCCGGACGCGCGCGGACGGAACCTTCTCCGGTCACGTCCGGCTGCAGCAGACCACCACGCTCACCGTCGCCCTGCCCGACACCGCCACCCTCGACGGGACCCGGAGCGGCCCGCGCGTCGTCCGCGTCCGCAAGGCCTGACGGACGGGCCGGCCGGCCCCGGTCGGTACGATCCCCCGGTGTCGGACACAGAGGTGCGGATCGGGCTGGTCGGCTACGGCTTCGGGGGTCGGTACTTCCACGCCCCGCTGATCGAGGGCGCAGCGGGGTGCACGCTGGTCGGCGTGGTGACCCGCTCGCCGGAGCGGCGCGCCGAGGTCACCTCGGAGCACCCCGGCGTCGCCCTCTACGACACCGTCGACGAGCTGGTGGCGGCCGGGGTGGACGCGGTCACGGTGTGCACGCCCGCCGCGACGCACACGGCGCTGACCGACGACCTCCTGCGCCGGGGCCTGCCGGTGGTCTGCGACAAGCCCTTCGCCCTCGACGCGGACGCGGCCCGTCGTACGGTCGAGCTGGCCGAGCGTGAGGGCGTGCTCGTCGCCCCGTACCAGAACCGGCGCTGGGACTCCGACCTGCTGACGCTGCAGCGCGTGCTGGCGTCGGGCCGGCTCGGTGAGGTCCGGCGGTTCGAGTCGGCGTTCGAGCGCTGGGCCCCGGACCCCGAGCCGCCGGCGGCGGGCGGCGGGCTGCTGCGCGACTTCGGCAGCCACCTCGTCGACCAGGCCCTCCACCTCTTCGGGCCGGTGGACCGGGTGTACGCCGAGACGCACGCGGTCGGGCCGGAGTCCGAGGACGACGTCCTCGTGCACCTGCAGCACACGAGCGGGATGCGCTCCGAGCTCGCGGGTGCCTGGCGCCAGGCGGCGCCGCGGCCACGGTTCCGGGTGAGCGGCAGCGAGGGCAGCTTCGTCGTCACCAGCCCGATGGACGGCCAGGAGGAGGCGCTCGTCGCCGGACGCTCGCCGTCCAGCGAGGGCGACGCGTGGGGCACCGAGCCGGAGTCGGCCTGGGGCAACCTGCACCTCGGTACCGGCAGCGAGGTCGTACCGAGCGAGCGCGGCCGCTGGGACGCGTTCTACACCGAGTTCGCCGCGGCGGTCCGCGGCGACGGGCCGGTCCCCGTCGACCCCTGGGACGCGGTGGCGACTGCCACCGTCATCGACGCCGCCCGGCGCAGCGCCGCGAGCGGCACGACGGTCGACGTGCCGGCCGTCACCCGCTGACGTTCCGGCTCACCTCGCGTAGCCACTGAACTTCTCGCGCGCCGCCGGCGTCGCCGGGCTGAACAGGTTCACGAGGTTGCCGTCGGGGTCGCGCAGCAGCAGCGACCGGTTGCCCCACGGCATCGTCGTCGGTGCGTTCACGAAGGTCGTCACCCAGCCCTGGAGCGAGGCGTACGCCTCGTCGACGTCGTCGACCAGGAGCTCGACGATCACCGAGCGGTTCGCCGCGGCCTCGGCCGTGCCAGGTCCGAACAGCCCGACGGTCCGGGTGCTGCCGAGGGCCAGGGTGCCGTTCGGGGTGCGGATCTCGGCGAAGTCGGGGACCGGTCGGTCGACGGGGGCGCCGGTGAGCCGGGCGTAGAAGTCGACCATCCGGTCGACGTCGGCGGTGATGATGCGGACGGAGACGAGGTTCATGCCGACGACGCTAGGACCGGAACCGGACAGGAACCGCCCGGTATCCGACTAGATTCCTGGCCGTGGCTCGTCCGACCGCCCGCGTCCTGGCCCTGCTGGAGATCCTGCAGGGCGGCGGCACCCGTACCGTCGCGGAGCTCGCCGACCGTCTCGGGGTCGACGAGCGGACCGTGCGCCGCTACGTCGTCCACCTGCTCGAGCTCGACGTGCCCGTGGAGTCGGTGCGCGGCCGCTACGGCGGCTACCGCCTGGCCGCGGGCTACAGGCTGCCGCCGCTGATGCTCACCGACGACGAGGCGACCGCCGTCCTCGTCGGTCTGCTCGCCAGCACCCGCTCGAGCACCGGCGCGGCCCGGCTCGCCGCGGAGAGCGCGGCGGCCAAGGTGCGCCGGGTCCTGCCCCGAAGGCTCGCGGCCCGCCTCGACGCGCTGCTCGACGTCGCCGACGTCAGCGGGACGTCGCCGGTCGGCCCGCCCACGGAGGCCGACGTGCTCCTCCTGGCCGCCGAGGCCGCCCGCGCGGGCGTGGCCGTCGACGTCGTGCACACCAGCCGTCAGGGCCGGGTCACCGAGCGGGTGGTGCAGCCGTACGGGATCGTCGCGCACGGCGGGCACTGGTACCTGACCGGGCTCGACGTCGCGGGCGCCCAGGTCCGGACGTTCCGCCTCGACCGGGTCGGCACCGTGCGGCGGCGTGACGAACGGTTCGAGGTCCCGGCCGGCTTCTCGCCGCAGGACGAGGTGCTGCGCGCGCTGGCCCGGACGCCCTGGCGTCACGAGGTGTCGGTGCGGGTGCACGCGGACGAGGCCACCGTGAGGGAACGGCTGCCCGCATGCCTGGCGACCCTGACGCCCGTGCCCGACGACGAGGGCTGGACCCGGCTCGAGCTGCGGGCCGAGCGGCTCGACTGGGTGCCCGCCGCCCTGGCCGCGCTCGACGCCGACCTGGTCGTCGAGCGCCCCGACGAGCTGCGCGAGCGGGTCCGGACGCTGGGCCGGCGCCTCCTCGACGCCTGAGCCCTGCCTTGTGCGACCCGGTCAGTCCAGGAGCGTGTCGAGGACGTCCCGGATGTACGTGCGGTTGCGCGCGATGACGCCCAGGCTGTCGCTGCCGTAGTGCTCGCAGAGGAACGGTCCCCGGAACCCGAGCTCCAGCGCGCGGCCGATGATCGACCGGTAGTTGATCAGCCCGAACTCCATCGGCAGCGGGAACGTGGCGACCGTGCCCGTCGCCGGGTCCTCGTCACGCGAGTAGTTCTTCACGTGCCAGAAGTTGGCGTACGGGAGGACCTTCTCGAACATGGCGGGGATCGGCTCCATCGGGCGGTGCAGCCGGATGAAGTTGCCGATGTCGGGGTTCAGGCCGCAGGCCGGGTGGTCGACCTCCTGCAGGAAGGCGACCGCCGAGTCGCACGTGCCGACGTACGTGTCCTCGTACATCTCCAGGCTGATCTGCTGGCCGTTGCCGGCGGCGTGCTCGGCGAGCTCGCGGATGCGCGACGCCGCGACGGCGCGGACCTCCGCCGACTCGTCGTCCTGCCAGCCCTCCTCGAGCCAGAACCACAGCGCCTTCGCCTGCGCGGGGCTGAACGCCTGGAAGAAGCCGAAGCTCACGATCGGCACCTCGAGCTGGGCGGCGACGTCGATCAGCCGGTGGCTGTAGTCGAGGTACTCCTGCCCGCGCTCGGGGTCCATCACGCTGCGCCGCGAGGTCGAGATCGCCGGGATCGTCAGCCCGGCGTCGCTGAGCGCGCCGCTGAAGTCGGCGAGCCGGGCGGTGTCCAGGTCGCCGACGCGCACCCAGGTGTCGGTGGGGTCGACCTCGGTGAACCCCATCCGCGACACCAGCCGGAGCTGCTTGGCCCACTCCTCCGGGTCGGCGTCCTGGATCGGGCCGCCCTTCGAGTCCGTGCTGCCGAAGGCGAGCATCGCCGCGGCGATCGGCCAGGTGTCGGCCGTGTACGGGACGGGCGAGCCGGGGGTGTTCGTGGTGATCGTCATCGCTGCTCCTCCTCGAGGGTCTCGGGCGTCTCGGGGTTGGCCAGGGCCTCCGGGGTCGTCCCGCTCCCGCCGACGGCCGGGGCCGGGCCGAGCTCGCGCAGGAGCTGGCCGAGCCGGGCGTACGCACGGTTGCGGTAGGCGACGAGCGGGGCCGCGTCACCGGCCGGGATCACGAACCCGCCGTCCTGCTTCACGCCCAGGTGGCCGCTCGCGACGAGCTCGGTGAGCACGGCCGGGGTCGCGAAGCGCTCGCCGTAGTGCTCGGACAGGGTGCCGAAGCCGGCTTCGTAGATGTCGAGGCCCGCCATGTCGGCGATGGCGAACGGCCCGAAGAACGGCAGGCGGTAGCCGAACGTGGTCCGGACGACGATGTCGACGTCCTCCGCCGTCGCCACGCCATCCTCGACGAGGGTCGCGGCCTCCTTCAGCAGCGCGTACTGGAGGCGGTTCAGCACGAAGCCCGCCCGGTCGGTCACGCGTGCGGTGAGCTTGCCCGTCCGGGCCACCAGCTCCTCCGCCGCGACGACGGCCGCCTCGGTGGTCCCGGAGTGGGCGATCAGCTCGACCCCGGGGATGAAGGGGGCCGGGTTGGAGAAGTGCACGCCCAGGAACCGTTCGGCGTGCTGCAGGTTCACGGCCAGCCCGCTGATCGGCAGGGTCGAGGTGTTGCTCCCGATGACGGCGTCCGGACGGGCGGCCGCCTCGATGGCCGCGAGCACCGGCCCCTTGACCGCCGGGTTCTCCGAGACGGCCTCCTCGACGAAGTCGGCGTCGGCCACCGCGGCCTGGAGGCTGTCCGCGGCGCGGAGGTTCGCCTCGACCAGGTCCGTCGACCCCGGGTCGAAGAGCCCCTGGTCCTCGAAGACGCGGGTCTCCCGACGCAGCCGCTCGAGGTGGTTCCGGGTGGTCTCGGCGTCCGCGTCGGTGATGACGACCTGGAAACCGGCGATGGCCAGGACCTGGGCGATCCCGCCACCCATGTACCCGGCTCCGACGACGGCGACGTTCGTGATGCTCACGCGTTGCTCCCCCACCCGCTCCGGACGGCTCCGCTGCCTGTCCCGCCGGCGCCAGGGACGGGTGGTGGACGCCGGCCCCTCAACGTAGCCCGAGGGCCTCCGGCCGGACCGGGCGGGCGCTACGCGCCGCCAGGCGTGAGCGGACGACCAGGGTCGCCCCGCAGAGCAGCAGGGTCGCCGCGAGGCCGAACCCCGCGCCCCGGCGCGGGTAGCCGTCGCCGAGGTGACCGTTGAACGTCATCAGCTCGAGCGCGTACCGGACGAACCCGAACGTCGTCGCGCCGACCAGGGCGACGACGGCCCAGACCACGTACGCGGGCAGCCGCGGCTCCTGGTCGGACTCCATGACCAGGAGCAGCACGAACACGACGGCCAGCACCTCCCCGGCGACCCACCACAGGAACGAGATGGGCGCCTCGGGGTCGATCAGCGGGGTGAAGGCGGACACGACCGACCAGACGCCGATCGAGACGGACTGCAGCGCGACCAGCAGACCGACCACGCGCGTCGGACGTCGGAGCGGGAGGGCGCGGAGCACGGCCAGCCAGGCCAGGCCGGCCAGCAGGGAGGCCACGGCGACCGGCCCGGTCACCCACGGGACCCGGTCGGGCGGGTCCGCCAGGAACGGCGGCACCAGCCAGGTGTCGCGCCGCTGCGAGCAGGCCTCCGACCGGAACGCGTCCCCGGCGCACGGCGACCAGTGGGCGGCGTACGAGACGGCGGTCAGCACCCCGGCGACGACGAGGAGCAGCCCCGCCACGAACCACGCGTCCCGCGCCCGACCGGTCACGGACGGCACGCTACGGGCCAGGTGGGCCCGCCCGCAGGAGATCCGGCGTCGCTACCGCATCGCGGCGATGGCACCCCCGCCGACCCCCGCGACGACGATCCCGGCCAGCACCGTGCGGGCCTGCCTCGTGCCCGGCCGGGGGACGTGGAAGAACCAGATGCCGATGCCGGCGTTCACCGCGAGGCTGAGCTGGGCGATCGTGAAGCCCGTGCCGGTGCCGACCCGCGACACCAGGCCGAGCAGGGCGAGGTTGCCGAGCCCGAACAGGAGCCCGGCGCCCAGCAGCCCGACCGTCGGCCGCAGCGCGAGCCGGACGGGCTCACGCGCCGGGAGGCAGAGCGCGAGCGCGCCGACCAGGATCCCCAGGGCGAGCGGGACGTTGCTGACCTGGGCCGGGACGTCGGCCCACTGGGCGGGGATGAAGTAGCTGCCCCACAGCACGCCAGCGGCCCCGGCCCACAGGAAACCCGCCCGCTTCGAGGGCGCTGGCGTCGCGGTGGCCGTCTCGTCGGTCTGCTTCCCGGGCGCGGCGGGCTCCTCGCGGGCACCGGCGATGAGCAGCACCCCGGCCACCACGGCGAGGAAGGCCACGACCAGCACGACCATGCTCAGCGCGGAGAAGCCGTCGAGCTCGCCGAAGAGCAGCGCGCCCCAGACGAAGGCGACGACGATGTTGAGCGGGGTCCAGGTGCCGGCGGCGCGGGCGAGCCCGATCAGCCGCGTCGCCCGCAGGACGCAGTAGTTGCCGGCGGCCCACACCAGGCCGCCCAGCAGCGGCAGCCAGAACGTGCGCCACCCCACCTGCAGGCCGCCGCCGCTCGCCAGGAGGGCGGCCCCGGCCAGCACGACGTTGCCGACGGCCACGGAGAAGATCCGCGTGCGCTCCGGCGTCTGGGGCCACAGCTGGGTCAGCGGGATCCACGTCCCGAGCGCGACGACCATCATGATGGCGAGGAGAACGGTCATGCGTCCAGGTTAAACTCTTCGAATGAGTAAAAGAAGGGAGCGCCCGTGCCGAGCCGGTCGACCGCGCTGCTGCAGGCCGCGCACGCCCACCCCGGGCTCACGCGCGCCGAGGCGGCCCGGCTGCTCGGGGTGGGGACGGGCGCGGCGACCGAGATCGTCGCCCGGCTGTCCCGGGCGAACCTGCTGGCCGAGGTCCCCGCCGCGCCGAGCGGGGCCCGGGGCCGGCCGACGACCTCCCTGGTGCCGCACCCGCAGGGCCCGCTCGTGCTGGCCGCGGCCATCACCCACGAGACGTGGCGGGTCGACGTGGTCGAGCTGGGCGGGACCGTGCTGGCCACCGAGGACGGCCGGCACCGCGCGGGGTGGGCCGCCCTGGCGACCACCCTGGCCGCGACCGTCGCCAGGTTCCGGGAGCGCTACGACGGCCGTCCGCAGGCGCTCGGCCTCTCCGTGCCCGGCACCGTGACGCCGTCGGCCCGCCTGGACGCGGCCACCCTGCTGTGGCGCGACATCGACCTGCGCGAGCTGTGGCTCGACGCCCCCGTGCTCGTGGCCCGGAACGACGCCAGCCTGGCCGCGGCCGCGGAGTCGCGCCGGGGTGCCGCGGTCGGCGCCTCGGTCGCCCTGCACCTGCGGATCGAGGCGGGCCTCGGGGGTGCCGTCGTCGACCACGGGACGGTGCTGGCCGGCGCCACCGGCGCGGCCGGCGAGTTCGGCCACATGCCGTTCGGCGACCCGGGGGTCCGCTGCCCGTGCGGGGCCCAGGGCTGCTGGGGCACCGCCGTCGACGGGACCGCCCTCGCCCGCCTCCTGGGCCGCCCGGTCCCCCGTGACCACGTGGCGTACGCCCGCCGGCTCATCCGCACGTCGACGGACCCGGACGAACGGGCCGCCGTACGGACGGTCGCCGCCGCGCTCGGGCGCGGGGTCGCCGGCCTGGTCAACGGCGTCGACGCCGACCTGGTCACGCTCGGCGGGCTCGGGGTGGACCTGCTCGCCGCTGCCCGGCCCGAGCTCGAGGCGGCCTACCGCGCCGGGCTCATGTCCTACCGCCGCGACGACCCGCCGCCGGTGCTGCCGGCGGCCCTCGGCGACGACGGCCCCGTCGCCGGCGCGGCCGAGGAGGCGTGGTCTGCCCTGCTCCTGACCCTCGCCTGACCAGGGCCGCGGACCCTCGCCGTTCTCGGAGGCGACGGATCTCAGCGCTGGACGAGCCGTCCTCCCTGGACGACGTGGCGGAAGCGTTCCGGTCGGGCCAGCACCCCGATGTCCTCGAGCGGGTCGCCCTCCACGACGACCAGGTCAGCGTGGGCCCCGGGGGTGACGCAGCCGATCTCGCCCTCCATCCGGGCCAGCCGGGCGGCCACGCTGGTGGCGGCCCGGACCACGTCGAGCGGCTTCTGGATCTCGCCGCGGATCTCGAACTCACGATTCTGGTGCTGCTGCATGCCGCCGAGGAGGTCGGTGCCGTACGGGACCGGCAGACCGGCCCGGTCGGCCATCTCGAGGGCCCGGTAGCCCGCGTCGAGCACGTCGGCCACCTTGTCGTACGAGTCCTGGGACAGCCCGTGCTCGCGGCCCTCGCGGGTCAGCGCCCAATAAGTCACCAGGTTCATCACGACGAAGGCCTGCTTCTCGGCGACGAGGGCGATGGTCTCCTCGTCGATCAGGTTGCCGTGCTCGATGGTGCGGATGCCGGCCTCGAGCGCGCGGCGGATGGCCGGGGCGGTGTAGGCGTGCGCCGCGACGTAGCGGTTCGCGGACTCGGCCTCCTCTACCGCGGCTCGGAGCTCGTCCATCGAGTAGCCGAAGGAGTCCACGCGGTCCGTCGGCGAGGCGACCCCGCCCGACGCCATCACCTTGATGTGGTGCGCACCGGTCCGCAGCACGTTGCGCGCCGCACGGCGCACCTCGTCGACCCCGTCGGCCACCTGGCCGAGCCCGGAGCAGCAGGTGTGCCCGTCGTACGCGGTCGCGCCCGGTCCGCGGTCGTCGCCGTGGCCCCCGGTCTGGCTCAGCGCCTTGCCGCCGAAGAGGAGTCGCGGACCCTGGATCAGACCTTCCCGCTGCGCCCGGGCCAGGCCGAAGTCCGCCCCGCCGACGTCGCGGACCGTGGTGAAGCCCCGCTCGAGCATCGAGCGCATCGACCGGGCGGCGTGCGACGCGACGTAGCTGGGCGGCCAGGTCCGCAGGTCGGCGAGCGCGGCCGTGGCTGCCGTGACGTGCACGTGGCAGTCGATCAGGCCGGGCAGCACGAAGGCGCCGGCGACGTCGAGGACCTCGGCGTCGGCTCCCCCGGCCGGGGCGGAGCCACCGACCTGGACGAGGCGTCCCCCCTCGGCCACCACGGTGCCCTCGGCGTACGTGCCGCTCTCCACATCCAGCACCTGGGCGCCGGTCAGCACCAGCCGGTGGCCGGGCACCTGCCCCGTGTTCGTGACCGTCATGCGTCCTCCGTCCTGGACAGCGACCCGAGCTCGGGGTGCTGTCGTTCCTCGAGAACCAGGGAGCGGAGCCGCTCCTGGGTGGCCCAGCCCGACGGGCCGAGCGCGTTGAGCACACCGCGCACGGCTCCGTCGACCAGCACGGGCACGGTGCAGTAGCCGGCGCAGCCGAGCGAGGCGATCAGCTCGTGGTCGAAGAAAGCCGCCTGCACGGCGTCCGCGCCGTCGGCGGCGTAGCCGGTCCGACGCACCACGCACATCTCCAGCCACGCCGGCCAGGGGTGGTCGAAATGCTTCGACCCGCCCACGGGGTACTGGACCGGTCGGGACGACGCGGCGCGCACCAGCCGCTCCGACGGGGCGTCCCACTGCAGCAGCGTGCAGAGCAGGGCGTCGGTGGCGGCGGCCACCGCCTCGACGACCGCGTTCGCCTCCGTGGCGGCGGCCGTACCAGGGCTGGCGACGCCTACCCTCACGCGTCGCCCCGTGCGGGCGCGTCGTGCCCGTAGAGGGTGCCGTCGACGAGAGGACCGTAGAGCTCGGGGCGCCGGTCCTGCAGCAGGTTGAGGCCGAAGAAGCCCTCGGTCCGGCTGGTCAGGACCTCCTCGTCGAGGTCGGCGGTGTGGACGACCACGCCCTCCTCGTCGTCCAGCGCCGCGACCACGTGGCCGTACGGGTCGACGATCTGGCTGCGGCCCCAGTAGTCGACCCCGCCGGAGTAGGCGTCGGTCTCGCAGTGGTTGGAGATGACCAGCCACATCTGGTTGAAGTACGCGTTGGCCTGCGCCGCGATGTCCATCGCCCAGCCGTGGTAGTCGTTCGTACGGTCGTGACCCTTCATCGGCCAGGCGGTGGACATCAGCGCGACCGTCGCGCCCTGGAGCGCGAAGACCCGCATCAGCTCGGGGAAGGACAGGTCGTAGCAGATGAGGCTCGCCGCCCGGGCGAAGGGCAGGTCGAAGACGGGCGTCGTCTGCCCCGCGTTGAAGTAGGGAAACTCGAACTGGTTGTGCGTCTTGCGGTAGGTGCCGACGACGCCCTCGGGCCCGATCAGGGCCGTCGAGTTGAAGATGGCGTTGCCGTGCAGCCCGCGCTCGGCCAGCCCGACCTGGATGTGCATGCCGTGCTGCTTCGCCTTCTCCTGCAGGGCGACGGTGGCCGGCCCCGGGATCGACTCGGCGTGCTTCCAGTAGAACTTCTTCTGCTCGGCGCTGCCGGTCGCGCCCAGGCTGTGCGCGAAGTCGGCGTAGCCCTGCAGCCCCACCTCGGGCAGGACCAGCACGTCCGCGCCCTGGGCAGCGGCCTCGTCGGCGGCCTCGAGGAACTTCTTCAGGTTGGCGTCCGGGTCCTGGTGGACGATCCGGAGGTTGGCGGCGGCCAGGGTCGTGGTGCCCATCAGAGGATCCCTTCGTCGGTGGTCTGGTGGAGGTCGAAGGCTTCGGCGACGAGCCGTCGGACGCCGGCGCGGTCGTCGGTGCCGATGGTCGTGTCGACCCGGCCGAGCCGGACCAGGCAGAGCCGGTCGGCCACGTCCGAGGCCCGGGTCACGCTCTGCTCGACGAGGACGACCCCCATGCCGCTCGCGCAGAGCCGGGCGATGGTGCCGTAGATCTCGTCGATCACGACGGGCGCGAGACCGAGCGCCGGTTCGTCGAGCAGCAGGTAGTCGGGGTCGCGCAGGATGGCGCGTCCGAGCGCGACCATCTGCTGCTGACCGCCGCTGAGCAGGCTGACCCGTTGGTCGAGCCGCCCGCGGAGGGCCGGGAACAGGTCCAGCACCTCCGGCATGCGGTCGCGGTCGGACCGGGAGGTGCCGACCAGCAGGTTCTCGGCGACGGTGAGCGAGGTGAGCAGCCCCCGGCCCTCGTGCACCGCGGCGATGCGGTGCTCCCGCACACGGCGGTGGGTGGGGCGGCCGTCGATCCGCCTGCCGTCGACGCTGACCGCGCCCTCGCCGTCGACCAGACCCAGGATCGCCCGCAGCGTCGTCGTCTTGCCCGCGCCGTTGGTGCCGACGAGGGCGACGGTCTCCCCCCGCTCGACCTGCAGGTCGATCCCGAAGAGGGCCTGGGTGCGCCCGTAACGGGCGGTGACGTTCTCAAGCTGGAGCATCGAGCGACCGTCCGAAGTAGGCGACCTGCACCTCGGGCGTCGCGAAGACGTCCGCGGGCGGACCCTCGCTGATGAGGTGCCCGGAGTCGAGGGCGAGGGCGTGCTGGCAGAGCCGCTGGACGAGGTCGACGTCGTGCTCGACCACGAGCATGGTGCAGCCGTCCTCGGCGTGCACCTGGGTCAGCACCGCGGCGAGCTCGTGCCGCCCGGCCTGGTCCAGCCCGGCCGCGGGCTCGTCGAGCAGCACGACGGACGGGCGGGAGACGAGGACGCGGGCCACCTCGACGAGGCGCCGGCTGGCGAACGGCAGGGCGTCGACCCGCTGGTGGACCACGCCCGTCAGACCCAGCCGCTCGATGACGGCGTTCGCCGCGTCGAGGTCACGACGCCGGCTGCGCGGCTGGCCCGGCAGCCCGAGGAGCTGGGCCAGGACGGACGGTTGGCGGGTGCGCTCCAGCCCGACCAGCACGTTGGTCATCACCGACTCACGCTCCATCAGCCGCACCGTCTGGAAGCCCCGGACCACCCCGGCGCCGACGCGACGGCGCACCGACCAGTCCTGCACGGCGACCTCGTCCAGGTGGATCGACCCGCCGCTGACGTGCGTGAACCCGGTGATGGCGTTGAGCAGGGTCGTCTTGCCGGCACCGTTCGGACCGACGACGCCGACGATGCGGCCGGCGGGGATGTCGACGGTCAGCTCTTCGATGGCGCGGAAGGCTCCGTAGGCGACGGTGAGGTCCCGGATCGAGATGCCCGGTGCGGCGCTCATGCGGTCCTCCGCACGCGAGCGGCCGCCGAGCGCGCGAGTCCGACCAGCCCGTCCGGGGCGAGCAGCGCCACCAGGGCGAGGAGCGCGCCGCCGACCAGGGCGTACAGGTTGGGGATCCCGAGAGCCGTGAACACCTGGGGGACGACGACGATGTAGGCCGCCCCGACCCACGCCCCCAGCACGCTGCGCGCACCGCCGATCACGACCGCGACCAGCAGGTAGACCGAGGCGAAGAGGTTGAAGTCGGGCGGGGAGACGAAGCCGTTGATGCCGCCGTAGAGCCAGCCGGCGACGCCGGCGAACACGGAGGCGAGCAGGAACGCGACGATCTTGGTCTGGATGATGGGCACCCCGGTCGCCCGGGCCGCCAGCTCGCTGTCGCGGACGAGCAGCATCCGTCGACCCAGCTGGGTGCGGTCGAGGTGCAGGACCAGGGCCGTGGCGACGAGCGCCGGCAGCAGGCCGAGGAGGTAGGCGAACAAGGGGATGCTCGCGTCCAGGGGTCCGACCACCAGTGGTTCGACGTTCGCACCCTGGGTGCCGCCGGTGAGGTCGGTGGTGTGCACCAGCACCCAGGCGAAGAGCTCGCCGACCGCCAGGGTGACCAGCGCCAGCCGTAGGCCGGACAGGCGCAGCGTGGGCACCGCGACCACGGCCCCGGCGACCAGCGACACCGCGCAGACCGCGAGCAGCTGGACCAGCGGAGCGTGCCCGCGCGACCCGAGCACGTAGCCGGTGTAGGCGCCGGCCCCCATGAAGGTCGCCTGGGCCAGCGACAGCTGCCCGGTGCGACCGTAGAGCACGTTGAGGCCGAGGGTCGCGATCGCGTAGGCCGCCACCTGCGCGGCGAGGAAGAGCCAGAAGGCGGGGAAGGTGAGGGCCGGGACCGCGATGACGGCGAGCAGACCGGCGACGACGAGGAGCACCTGGCGCCGGGACCGGGTCGGCTTCTCCTCCGCCGCCGTCACCGTGACGGCGACCGGTCTCGTCGCCCGCACCGGCAGGGATGTCGAGGTCATGCGCGGGCCTCCGAGGTGTCGAGGACGAAACGCTTGGGCACCACGGCGAGCACCGCGATGATGAGCAGGAAGACCGCGGGCACCCCCGCGTCGGCACCGAACGTGGCCACCGCCAGCGACTCGTACACGCCCAGCCCGACCGCGGCGAGCAGCGGGGGCCAGAAGCGGTCGAGCCCGCCGATCATCCCGGCGATGAAGACCTTGACCAGCACCGAGGTCATGTAGAAGGCGTCGACCGCGACCCGCGACGCCACGGCCACGGCGACGACCGACGCCAGCAGCCCGGCCACCGCCCAGGTGCCGGTGCGCAGGGCGCGGACGTTGATCCCGGTCGACGCGGCGATGTCGGCGTCCTCGGCGCAGGCCCGCAGGTTGGTCCCCAGCGAGGTCCGGCTCAGGACCAGCCACGCCCCGGTCACGACGACCACGGCCAGCCCGACCACCACGGCGTCGTTGACGCTGATGCGCGCTCCCAGGACCGTCGCCTGGGTGTCGGCGCCGAGGGCCGGGAAGCTGTGGCTGTTCGAGTCGATGAGCTGCTGCATCACCGCGGCGATGAGGAGGAAGAGGCCGAGCGTCACCACCAGGTCGAGCCCGACCCGGTCGGAGGGGATGTGACGGATCGCCACGACGTCGATCGCCGCGTTGAGCAGCACCGCCACCAGCGCGCCGAGCACGAGCGCGAGGACGACCGGCACGCCGGCCGCGTTCACCGCCCAGGCGGTGAACGCGGCGACCATGCCGACCTGGCCGTACGCGAAGCTCATGACCTTGCTGACCTGGAAGACCAGCAGCACGCCGAGCAGCATCAGCGCGTAGAGGCAGCCCTGGGTGATCCCGCCCGCCAGGACCTGGGTGAGTCCGTCCATGGTGGTCGGCCCTCAGCTCGTGAGGGACTTGGTCTCTTCGAGCACCTTCAGCCGGCTGTCCTCGATCTGGCCGATGCCCACGGCGTCCACGCCGGCGCGGTCGTCGGGTCCCCAGCCGACAGGCGGGAGGATGCCCGTCTGGACGTCCGTCATGCTCTCGAGCGCCTCGACCAGGCACGGGCGGGAGAAGCCCTTGGTCCGCTTCAACGCCTCGGTGGTCAGCTGGGCCTGCACCCAGCCCAGCTCGTCGAACTTCGTCGGCGCCTTGCCCGTCTGGGTCTCGAAGTCGGTCCGGAACTTCGCCACCAGCGGGTCGTCGCTGGCGAGGTCCGCCGTCTCGAGGGCGACGAGCATGCCCTCCGACAGCGACCCGAACTCCTTCAGGTAGGAGTCGTCGCTCATCCCCGACCATGCGGCCGTCCTGGGCGAGTAGCCGACCCGCTGCATGGCCTTGAGCAGGCCCCCGGTGTCGGCGTTGGTGAGGATCAGGAAGACCCAGTCCGCGCCCCCGCTCTTCAGCTGCGAGGCGATCGGGGTGAAGTCCGTCGTCCCGGGCGTCTCCGCCACGTAGTCGACCTCGATGCCCTTGCCCGCGACCGCGCGCTCGATGCCGGCCTTGGCGTTGTCGCCCACGTTGCCGGAGACGCCCACGAGGCTGATCTTGGACACCTTGTTCTTCTCGAGCACGGACTGCGTGAGGAGGTCGAACTCCTCGATGTAGTTCACCGAGGCCATGAAGATGTTGGGCTTGTCCATCGTCCCCAGCTCGTCGCTGGGTGCGTACGGCGCGACGGCCGGCACACCCTCCCGCTCGAGGAAGGGCACCACGCCGAGGAAGTTCGGCGTGCCCTCACCACCGGAGACGGCGAAGATCTTGTTGTTCTGCACGAGCTGGCGCATCTGCTTCTGCGCGGTGGAGGGGTCGTACGCGTCGTCCAGGATCTTGACGTCGATCTTGCGGCCCTGCACTCCACCGGCGTCGTTGATCATCTTGTAGTAGGCCTCCTGTCCACGCTTCACGCCCAGCCCCCCGGCCGCTCCGGAGCCGCTGAGCGGCATGGTCGCGCCGAGCAGGATCTCCGTGTCGGTGACGCCCGGGCCGACGGCCGCCGGGTCGCAGCCGCTGGCGGAGACCGCCTCGCCTGTCTTCTGGAGCGCCCCCTGCCCGCAGCCGGCCAGGGCGATCGTGCAGGTGAGGGCCAGTACGGCGATGCCTCGGCTGCGCGTGCTTCTCGTCATCGTGCTTCTCCTTCGCCGACAGACGTACGCCTGTCCCCGGGCCGGTGCAGTGATGCGGTGCCCTGACGCTAGTGCGTGCTAGACAACGCATGCAAGACGCTATGCAAGATTTGTTGCAGTAAGTTGTCGCGGTGTTTCGGGGAGGTTCCGGCCGCTGACGCGGCATGCTTCCGCTCATGCCGAGCACGAACCCGGACCTGCAGTCCTGGCTGGACCAGCGCCGACCCGACCGCGTGGGGCGCAAGACCGCCGCGGTGCTCAGCGTGGTGGCCTCGCAGCCGGGACGCGCCTCGTACGGGACGGTGCAGGAGATCGCCACGCTCGCGGCCGTCAACATCGCCACCGTGACCCGTACCGCGCAAGCGCTCGGCTTCGGGGGCTGGTCGGAGTTCCAGCGGGACCTGCGGGCGATCTACCTGTCGCACCTGTCCGCGCCGGAGGTGGCCCAGCAGCACGCGCACCTCGGCCGACCGGCGGCGGGGTCGCTGCAGCAGGACCGGGAGAACCTCGTGCTCCTCGGCCGTACGGACAGCGCAGCGACCCTGCAGGCGGCGGCCGCGCTCCTGGCCCGGGGGCGACGGTCCTGGATCGTCGCCGAGGGCAGCTTCGCTGCGGTCGCCCTGGCCATGGCGCACAACGTCCGGCTGGCCGGCTACGAGGCCGAGGCCGTGCTCGAGGGCGGGGTCGGCATCGCCAACCGGCTCGCCCAGACCACCCGGGAGGACACGGTCGTCGTCATCTCCCTCTGGCGGCTCTACCAGGGCTCCGTGCACGCTGCGACGGAGGCCCGACGCAAAGGGGCGAAGGTGGTCGTCGTCACCGACGTCGGGTCACCCGTGCTGCGCGACGTCGCCGACGTCCTGATCACCGTGCCGTCCGAGGGCGTCGCCTTCTTCCCCTCCCTGACCTGCAGCATCGCGGTGGTGCAGGCGATCGTCTCCGAGCTCGCCGTGATCGACACCGAACGGACCCGCGCGGCGGTGCAGGCCGCGGACGACGAGTGGCGCGAGTTCTCGCTGCTCCACCACGACGTACGTTCCTGAGCGGCCCTCTGCGTCCCGCGGCTACGCGTGGTGCGCGGGCTCGTGCGCGCGGTGCCCCTCGGGCTCGAGCTGGAAGGTGCAGTGCGCCACGTCGAAGTGCTCGCCGAGGCAGCTGCCGAGGGTGTCGAGGATCTCCCCCGAACGCCCGCGGGCCAGGTGGTCCTCTGCCACGACGACGTGCGCGGACAGCACCGGCAGCCCGCTGGTGATCGTCCAGACGTGCAGGTCGTGGACCTCGACCACGCCGGGCGTCTCCTCGATGTGGGCCCGGACCGTGGCGAGGTCGACGCCGCGCGGCGTGGCCTCGAGCAGCACGTCCACCACGTCGCGGATCAGGGACCAGGCACGGGGCAGGATCAGGCAGACGACGAGGACCGAGGCGAGCGAGTCCGCCCGGACCCAGCCGGTCGTGATGATCACGACCGCGGCGACGACGACCGCCACCGAGCCGATCAGGTCGCCCAGGACCTCCAGGTACGCGCCCCGCAGGTTCAGGCTCTCGTCCTTGCCGCCGCGCAGCACGAGCAGGCCGACGACGTTGGCGACGATGCCGACACCGGCGACGGCGAGCATGAGGCCGCTCGAGACCTCGGCGGGCTCCTGCCAGCGCGAGACCGCCTGGACGAGCACCCAGCCCGCGATGGCGACCAGCAGCACGCCGTTGACCAGCGCCGCCAGGACCTCGGTGCGCTGCAGGCCGTACGTCCGCGCGCTCGTCGCCGGCCGCGCGGCCAGCACGGAGGCGATCAGCGCGATCACGAGGCCGGCCGAGTCGGTCAGCATGTGCCCGGCGTCGGCGAGCAGGGCCAAGGACCCGGAGAGGAGGCCGCCCACCACCTCGGCGGCGAACACCGCCAACGTGATGATCATGACGACCACGAGCCGCTTGCGGTGCCGCCCGGTCGCGGTCAGCGTCCCGTGCCCGTGGGCGTGGTCGTGCCCCATCAGCGGACCCGGCCGGGTCCGCCGCAGCTGGCGCCCGGCACCATGATCGACTCCGCAGACATCGACCTCAGCGTACGTCGGCGGTCGTCTCCCGGGGCTCGTCCGACGTGACAGGCCGCTCGGGGTGGCGTCGCCAGGACCGTCTGACCAGCCGCTCCACCGGTCCGCTGAGCACCAGCAGGAGGAGCGCCTTGTAGTTGACCGCCTCCGAGAAGACGGTGCCGGGGACCAGGGCGACGAGCAGCGCGACCAGGCTGGTGGCGTTGCCGAGGATCTCGTCGCGCGTCTGCCCGTCGCGGCCGACGCTCAGCGCGGGGTCTCGGCGGACCGTCAGGCCGAGCAGGGTCAGCGACCCGCTGCTCACGACCAGGCGAGGGGTCGTACGCGGTGATGATCGCGGTGGGCCACGGCAGGAACACGATCGACAGCAGGAAGCTCAGCAGGAACGCGCCGAGCACGCCGACGTTCTCTCGCAGCAGGTCGGCGAGGTCGCCGCTCTCGCTCCGGGCCTCCGGCACGAGGTCGACCAGGGGCAGGACGAGCAGCGTCAGCGCGATCGCCACCACGGCGTCGGTGAAGAAGACCAGCCGCTCCGAGGAGTCGGTGGGCCGGGTGGCGCGCGAGACCCGCCAGCTCACTCGATGGGGCCGGGGTCGGGGATCGGCTGCGGGTCGCCCGGCGGGCTGATGGGCGGTCCGGGGTCCGGGGTCGGGACGGGCGAGGGTCCGTCGGGCGGGCCGGGGACCGGCTCGACGGGTCCGGTGGGCAGGGTCATCAGGACTCCTTCTGCTCGAGGACGCGGTGCACCTTGTGCTGGGCCGCCTGGGCCCGCGGCCGGACCGTCAGCCGGTCGACGTCGACGTGGGCGGGGAGCGACGCGATCCAGCGCACGATCTCCGCCACGTCGTCCGCGACGAGGGGCTCCGCGACCCCCGCGTAGACCGCGGCCGCACGGTCGGCGTCGCCGCCGTAGCGGGTGAGCGCGAACTCGTCCGTGCGGACCATGCCCGGGGCGACGTCGTGGACCGTGACGGGCTGGTCGACCAGCTCGAGGCGCATCGCCCCCGCGACCATCCGCTCGGCGGCCTTGGCCCCGCAGTAGCCCGCGCCGCCCTCGTACGGGGTGTCGGCCGCGGTCGAGGTGATGAAGACGATCTTGCCGGTGCTCGCGATCAGCCGCGGCAGCAGCGCCTGGGTGACGCGGGTCGTGCCGATGACGTTCGTCGCGTACATCCGTTCCCACGCGTCGAGATCGGCCTCGGCGACCGGTTCCTGGCCGAGGGCCATGCCGGCGTTGTTCACCAGCAGCGACACGTCCTCTCCCAGACCCGCGGCGAACGCCTCGACCGACGCGCGGTCGGTCACGTCGAGCACGGCCGGTACTCCGTCGATCTCCGCCGCGAGCGCCTCGACCCGGTCCTGCCGGCGGGCGGCGCAGACGACCGTCCAGCCGTCCCCGGCCAGCGCGCGGGCCGTCGCGGCGCCGATCCCGCTGCTCGCGCCCGTCACGACGGCCGTCCTGGTGCTGCTCATGCGGTGATCACGCGCCCATCCTCGCGGCTGGGAAGAGTTCCGCGGGGACGGGGGTTGCCCCTGGCATGAGCATCGCCGTCACCGGAGCCACCGGACAGCTGGGTCGACTGATCGTCGCCGGCCTCACCGACCACCTGCCCGCCGACCAGGTCGTCGCCGTCGTGCGCGACCCGCAGAAGGCCGCTGACCTCGGCGTGACCGTCCGGGTCGCCCCGTACGAGGACGTCGAGGCGCTGACCGCCGCGTTCGACGGGGTGGACGTGCTGGTGTTCGTCTCCGGCGACACCCCGGGCGTCCGCGTCCCCCAGCACACCAACGTCGTCCGCGCCGCCCAGCGCGCGGGTGTCCGCCGGGTCGTCTACACCAGCGCCCCCAAGGCCGCGGACACCACGCTGATCCTCGCGCCCGAGCACAAGGTGACCGAGGAGCTGCTGCGGGAGTCCGGGCTGACCTGGACCTTCCTGCGGAACAACTGGTACTCCGAGAACTACGCCCAGACCCTGCAGACCGCGGCCGCGACCGGCGAGGTCGTCTCGGCGGCGGGCGACGGCCGGGTGGCCAGCGCGTCGCGCCCGGACTTCGCCGCCGCGACGGTGGTCGTCGCGACGACCGAGGGCCACGAGAACACCGTCTACGAGCTCGGCGGCGACGAGGCGTGGGACTTCGCCGAGTTCACCGAGGCCGCGAGCGCCGCGCTCGGCCGCGAGCTGACCTACCGCTCGGTGACCCCGGAGGAGCTGGACGCGGAGCTGACGGCGGCCGGGCTCGACGCCGGCACGCGCGGGTTCCTCGTCGGCCTCGACGTGAACATCGCCGAGGGCACGCTGGCCGAGGTGACCCACGACCTCAGCCGGCTCACCGGCCGGCCGACGACGCCGCTCGTGACCACGCTCCGCACGCTCGCCTGAGCCCTGGAGGGCACCCCCGGCGCGGCGCGCGGTCACCAGCACCGGCCGGGGGCGGCCCGGGCCCCTGCGACCGCACGCTCCAGCTCCGCTAGAAGCTGCCGTCCTCCTCGGACGAGGGCTGGACCGGGGCGTCGTCGGCGTCGTCGTAGCCCGCCGCCACGTCCGCCGCGTGCGAGTCCTCGGTCCCCGCCCCCGCGCCGTCCAGGACGCCGGCGTCGCCGCCGTCGGTCCCGCTCGCCGCGATGTCGGACTCGATCGAGGAACCCGACCCGTCGACGATGCTCTCGTCGACCCGCTCGGCCTCGGGGCTGCGCTCGCTCATGGCTGCTCCTTCACGGTCGTGGGCGCCGCTTCCCGCGCCCCTCGTCCCACTGTGGCACCGCGTCGCGGGCGTCGTCGGGGTGGGCCGCTACCGTCGAGGCAGGGCGGCCTCCGTCGCCCATCGGCAGGAGGACCATGACCCCGGACGACACGACCGAGCACGACTCCCGCGTGGACGAGCGCGCCCTGCTCCTGCCCGAGGAGCGCGCCGCCGGCAGCGACGACCCCGAGGCGCAGGCCGCGGCGATCCTCGCCGACTCCGACCTGCGCGAGGACCACCCGGAGCAGACCCAGCAGGACTCCCCGCAGTCCCCCGACCTCGACAGCTGAACCGGCGGCCCGCCGGCCGTGGAGGTCGGGGGGCCTCAGAGCGCGGAACCCTCGTCCAGCGCGTGGTAGGCGCGGTCGTGGTGGACGAGCGGGGTGCTCGGACGGCCCTGGGTCGTCTCCCGGACGTGCACGACGACCAGGTGGCTGGCGCCGACGGGGATGCGGTCGACGACGTCGCCACGGATCCAGGCGGGCACGTCGTCCAGCACGGGCTCGCCGGTCGGGAGCCAGTGCCAGTCGACGCCGGCGAAGCGGTCGACGCCGCTCGTGGCGAAGCGGGCGGACACGTCCACCTGCTCGGCCGCGAGGAAGCCGATGGTCAGGCTGCTCGCGCGGGAGAGGGCCGGCCAGGAGGACGACGTCCCCGCGACCGAGAAGGTCACCAGGGCCGGGTCGGCCGAGACCGACACGACCGACGTGGCCGTGAACCCCACCGGGCGGTCCCCGTCCCGCAGCGCGACGACGGCCACGCCCGCCGGGTGCTGGCGGAAGATCGACCGGAACGCGTCCGAGGTCACCGGCCCCGAGGTGCCCGACGTCGCGGGCTGCTGCGGCGTACGG
>Ga0210040_10002904_pt1 | contig 23675 bp, 20 predicted proteins | sample CryGeyCG12114_NA_FD_185462 | JGI IMG/M metagenome (GOLD analysis project Ga0210040, IMG submission 185462) | Groundwater microbial communities from aquifer - Crystal Geyser CG19_WC_8/21/14_NA (SPAdes) (version 2) | ecosystem: Environmental > Aquatic > Deep subsurface > Groundwater | place: USA... | reverse complement strand
CGACGTCGGCCACGACGGCCGGGGACCCCGGCGACGTCGTGGCACTGACCTGCGGCGGTCGACGGCTGCGGCTCGACCCGGTCACCGGCCGCACCGCCGCCCGCTGATCCGCCCGCTGATCCGCGTACCGACCCTTCCGATGACCCGTCCGACGACCGGTCCACTGACGACCGGGTCATCGCTCGGTCGCCACGGTGAGCTGGCCGTGCCGTTCCTCGAGCGCCACCCCGCCGTGCTCGTTCGTCGCCACGACCTGCATGCCCAGGGCACGCAGGCGTGCCACGGTGCCCGGCGCCGGGTGGCCGTAGTCGTTGTCCACCCCGGCGCTGGCGATCGCCAGCCGCGCGTGCGTCGCGGCGAGGAACGTCTGGTCCTGCCGCGACGAGCCGTGGTGCGGCACCTTGAGGACGTCGGCGTGCAGGTCGGCACCGGCCGCCACGATGGCCTCCTGTCCCGGCGGCTCCACGTCGCCGGTCAGCAGGACGCGTACCCCCGCCACCGTCATCATCAGCACGAGGCTGGCGTCGTTCTCCGCTCCTGACTCGTCCTCGGCCGCCACCTCCCCGGCCGGGCCCGCCAACGGCCCCAGCACCTGCCACCCCACCCGACCCGCCGATCCCGCCGCGCCGACCGGGGGCGTCAGGACCGGGACGCCACGTGCCGCCGCCGCGGCCCGGACCCGGGCGGCCCAGGAGGCGGGTGACGCCAGCGGGCACACCCAGACCTGTCCCACAGGTCCTGCTCCCAGGACGCCGTCGAGACCACCGACGTGGTCGTCGTGGAAGTGGGTGAGCACCAGCAGCGCGACCCGGCGGACCCCGAGCTCGGACAGGCAGCGCCGCATCGGCGCCGGTTCCGGACCGGTGTCCACGACCACGGCGTCGTGGGGCCCGGCCCGCAGCACGAGGCCGTCGCCCTGCCCGACGTCGCACGCGACGACGACCCAGTCGGACGGCGGCCAGCCCGGGCGGCGGGGCGACCCGAGCAGCGCGACGACCATGGCGAGGGCGACCGCCAGGGTCAGCCAGCGGCGGACGAGGACCGACGGCAGCACGAACGCCGTCGCCAGGGACGCCGCCCCCAGCCAGGCCAGGGCGAACGGCGAGGCCGGCCAGTCCCGCGACGAGCCCGGCAGCGCCGCTCCCGCGTGCGCGACCCACAGGATCGGCTGCGCCGACCAGGCGGCGCCGAAGCCCAGCACCGCCGCGAGGTGCGTGCTGAGCAACGAGGCCGCGGCCGCTGCGAACCCGAGGACCGTCGCCGGTCCCACGAAAGGTCCCGCCACCGCGTTCGTCAGCAGCCCGGACACGCTCACCCGACCGGAGATCGCCGCGACGACCGGCAGGGTGGCCAGGTGCGCCGCGAGCGGCACGGCCACGGACTCGGCCACCACCCGTGGCAGCCACCGTCGCAGCAGGGCCGTCCAGGGCCGCGCCCACCAGACGATCCCGCCGCTCGCGAGCACCGACAGCACGAAGCCGACCGAGCGCGACAGGTAGGGGTCGAGCAGCAGCAGCCCCGTCGCCGCGACCGACAGGTGCCGCATCCCGGCGTGCCGCCCGCCGGCGCCCAGGGCGGCGAGCGCGACCAGACCCATCGCGGCCGCGCGCAGCACGCTCGGCTCCGTCCGGCAGAGCGCGACGAAGACCGCGACCGTGCCGAGACCGACCACCCGCAGCGCCCGGCCGCGCACCCCGGCCCAGCGGGCCAGCACCAGGCAGAAGGCGAGCAGCAGCGTGAGGTTCGCCCCCGACACCGCGGTGAGGTGCGACAGCCCGGTGGTGCGGAAGTCGTCGACGACCGCCGGGGTCAGGGCCGACGTGTCACCCAGCACCAGCGCGGGCACGAGGGCGCGCGGCTCGGGCCGTCGGTGAGCCACCGAGGCCCGGAGCCCGGCGCGGACCCGCTCGACCAGCCGGAGCGACGCGGGTGGCGGACGGACGAGGGCACCCGGCGCCCGGACCCGGACGACGGCGCCGTACGCGTCGCCCGGCTCCGCGCTCTCGAGCCGGCCACCGACCCTCAGCTGCGAGCCGACGGGCCAGTGGCTCCACGCGGAGACGGCGCCGCCGGTCACGACCAGGAGCACGGGGGTCCGGGTGCGCCAGGACGTGCCCCGACCGTCGACCTCGACGGCCACCGTGTCGAGGGTCGCGTACGGGGGCCGGACACCTTCGGCGGGATGCACCCTGGCGTCTCCCCGGACCTCGACGACGAGGTCCGCGACCGCGCGCTGGCCGGCCAGCATGGCCACCGGCCCCGTCGTCAGCGCCGCTGCCCGTACCGCGCCCGCCGTGCCGACGGCGACCAGCACGCAGGCGAGGGTCGCCAGCACCACGGAACGCCGCCGCCAGGCCAGCATCCCGACCCCGACCGAGACGAGCACCGCCGCGCCCCACGCCGCCGCGGACCCGGCGGTGCCCAGCCAGGCGCCGGCCCAGGCCGTCAGGGCCACCGGAACCATCCGCAGGTCGCGCCCGCTCATACCCGAACGTGCGGCGCGATCCGCGCGTACGTCTTGGGCCCGATCCCGTCCACCTCCTGCAGCTCGTCGGCCTTGCTGAACCGACCGTGCTGCTCGCGCCAGTCCACGATCTTCTGCGCCGTGACGGGCCCGACCCCGGGCAGCGTGTCCAGCTGGTCGACGCTGGCCTGGTTGAGGTCGACCGTCGACCCGCCGGCACCCGCCGACGAACCGGTCCCGCCGGACCCCGTACCGCCCGACCCCGCACCACCCGACGTCCGGACCTCGCCCGCCGGGTGCGACCGCGTCCCGACGACGACCTGCACGCCGTCCTCCAGCGGCTGCGCGAGGTTGAGCTCGTCGGGGTCGGCGTCGCCGCGCAAGCCTCCGGCCGCCTTGATCGCGTCCTCCACCCGGGCGCCCGCGGGCAGCCGCACCAGACCCGGGTGGCGCACCGCGCCGAGGACGTGGACCACCAGCTCCGGGGTCGCGGACGCGGGACCCGCGGACGCAGGACCCGCCGGCGCTGAACTTGGCTGGGCGGAACCCGGCTGGGCGGAACCCGGCGACGCGGCCGCCGGACCCGGGGCGCTCGCCGTCTGGACCGGTGGCGCCGCGACCGCCTCCGGCCGGGCCCTGACCCACGACCAGCCGCCCCAGACGAGCCCCACGAGCAGGACCGCGAGGACGACCCCCAGGTGCCAGCGGGTGAACCGCCGCGGGGGCTCGAGGTCGTCGACCCCGGGCGGTCGCAGGCCGCGGTCGGCGACGAGCCCGACCGGGGCGGGCTCCTCCACGTCCTCGCGCTCCCGCACCTGCTCCTCGAGCAGCCGGGCCGCTCGCCGGGGGTGGGCTGCGCCGTCTCCCAGCACGCGCGCCAGCCGCTCCCGCGCCAGGGCGGCGAGCTCGGGGTCGGGCGGAGCTGATCGTCGGGCCACATCGGAGTTGTAAGCACGTGGCGGTTCGTCGGGTCGGCCGACCGCGGGCCTGTGGACGGGGCGACCGGCTCGCGGGCAGGCTGTGGACGACCGGCACGGGTGGCGCGGAAGCACCGGTCCTGGGCACGGACGACCGGCGGACCCTGGGCCTCAGCACGTAGAGTCCGCCCCTACGGCAGGTGACGAGAGAGAGTCGGACCGGTGACCGATGGTTCGAGGCGTGTCTGGCGCGCGGCGCCGGGCACGATGGCTGCGGTCGTGGTCTTCACGGTGCTCGCGGCGGCGGCGCTCGCCGGTCTGGCCTACCTCATCTATCAGCGGGACGCCTCGCCATGGGTCCCCGGAGCGCTCGGCCTGCTCGTGCTGCTCGCCCTCGTGTACGCCTGGCGCTTCGGCCTGCACCCGCGGCTGGTCGCCGACGACGACGGCGTGCACGTGCGCAACCCCTTCTCCTCGCGCTCCTTCGCGTGGCACGACATCACGCTCATCGCCCCCGGGGAGAACGGCCTGGTCGTCGGCTCGGACGAGGGCGTCGCCGAGGCCTGGTGCGTGCAGAAGTCGAACTTCTCGATGCACCGGGGCCGGTTCACCCGCGCCGACGCGGTCGCCCACGAGCTGATCGACGCCCTCGAGCTGCGCGACCCGCCGCTCGAGGACACCCGGACCGGGCTGCGCATCCGACGGGCGCGGCCCGACGAGGCAAGGCTGCTCACCCGGATCGAGCGGGCCGCGGGCGAGGAGAACCTCGAGCACCTGTTCCCGCCCGAGGAGGTCGAGTACCCCGTCCGCGAGGTCACGACCCGCTGGCGCAGGCTGCTGCACGACCCGGCGTCGCGGGTGTTCGTGCTGGTGCACGGGGAGAACGACGACGCGCTCGGCCTGATCGCGTTCTCCGCCGGTGAGGTCCTGCACCTCGCCGTCGCGCCGCACCGCACCCGGCTCGGCTACGGCTCCGCCCTCCTGGAGTTCGCCGTCCGTCAGATCCACGACAGCGGTGAGCCCGAGGCGGGCCTGTGGGTCCTGGAGGGCAACGCGGGTGCGCGGGCGTTCTACCGGCACCACGGCTGGACCGAGACCGGGCAGCGGCGGCCGTGCCGCTACCCGCCGCACCCCGAGGAGCTCCGCATGGTCAAGCAGGTGCGCAGCAGGCCTCGCCGGGCCGCGTGAGGGCGGCGAGCGCCGCACGCCCGGCCTGGGACAGCACCCCGGTACGGCGCCGCACCCTTCCCGTACCCGTCTCGCTGGCCCTGGTCCTGCTGGTGCCGGCCGTGGGCACGACGCTGCTCAGGCTCTTCCCGCCCAGCAGCGACGGCGGAGCGCTGCTCGCCTCGTTCGTGCCGTACGGGCTGGTCGCCTACGTCCTCGCCGTCTCGCTGCTCCTCCTCGCCGTCGTCCGGGCGCGCCGGCGGCAGCCGCTGGTGGTCCTGACCGTCGTCGTCGTCGCCCTGACGTGCCTGAACGCGAGCTGGCTGGCACCGTTCTTCGTCCCGGACGGACGACCGGTCGTCGAACCCTCCTTCACCGTCCTCGCGCAGAACGTGCACCTGGGCGAGGCCGACACCGCTCGGCTCGCGCAGGTCGCCGGCGGGGCGGACGTCGTGGTGCTCAGCGAGACGACCCGGCCCTTCCTGGTCGCCCTCGAGACGTCGGCCTGGGGCGCGCGCTACCCGTACGCCGTCGGGAACCTCTCCGGGCCACCCACCGACACCACGGTGTTCTCCCGCTTCCCCCTCTCGGCCGCGCACCTGCTGGTCGGGTCGTCCTCCCCGCAGTGGGTGATGACGGTGGCCGTGCCCGGTCGGACGCCCGTCCGGCTGCTGGGCGGTCACCCGTGCAACCCCTACTGCGGCGGCGGCGCGTTCGCCGGGGACCACGCGGCTCTCGAGGCGGCCGTGAGGTCCGACCGGTCCTCCCCGCTCGTGGTCGCGGGCGACCTGAACGCCATCGACGACCACGCCCCGCTGCAGCGGCTGCACGCCGACGGGATGCGCAGCGCGGCGGACCTGGTCGGCGCGGGGTGGGTGCCGACCTACCCGGCGGACCGCTCGTTCCCGCCGCTGCTCCCGATCGACCACGTGCTCGTCAACGACCAGCTCACCGCCACCTCGCTGCGGACCGTCCGGATGCCCGGCAGCGACCACCTCGGCCTGCTCGTCACCCTCGCCGGCACCGGCTGAGACCCCGGCGGACCCGGCTCAGCGCACCGCGACCTGGGACGCGCAGCAGCTGCACACCCGGAAGCCGCGACCCACGAGGTAGTCGCACGTCACGGCGTGGCTGGTCGAGCGCGCCGCCCACCGCACGCGGCTGGTGACCGTGCCGTCCACCGCCCTGCGGGTCAGCACGAGGTCGCTGAGGTCGAGGCCGCTCAGCTCGAGCGGGACGTGGCCGGCGGGACGGGTGCGCATCGGTTCTCCTGCGGGGTCAGGGGGCCTGGAAGAGGCCGTCCGCATGAGATTGACCGGTCAACCGTGGCTGACGATCTGGCTCTCCCCCGGATCGGAGCAGGTTCCGTCAAGTTTCCGCCCGCGATCCCGAGCCCGGCCAGACCTACGCCTGCACCGCTCCGTCCCCCTGGACCCGGCATCCCCTGGTGGGGCCTGAGCCCGGCTCAGCCCGCGGGGACGATGCTCACGAGCTTCGGTGCCCGCACGATGACCTTGGCCACCGCCCGCCCGGCCAGCGCCCGCAGCACTCCCTCGTCGGCCAGCGCCGCCTCCCGCAGGACGTCCTCGGTGACGTCGGGCGCCACCTCGATCCGGCCCCGGACCTTGCCCTGCACCTGGAACACGCACGTGACGGTCTCGGCCACCAGCAGCGAGGCGTCCGCCTGCGGCCAGGCGGCGTGGGCGACCGACGGCGCGTGGCCGAGCCTGGCCCACATCTCCTCCGCCGCGTACGGCGCGACCACGCTGAGCGCCACCGTCACGACCTCCGCGGCCTCGCGGACCGCCGGGTCGGCGGCACCGGGGCCGGAGTCCACCGCGCGGCGAGCGGCGTTGACCAGCTCCATCACGCGCGCCACGGCCACGTTGAAGCGCTGCGTCTCCAGCGCCGCGGTCACGTCGGCCAGCAGCCGGTGCGTGTCGCGCCGGAGCGCCCGGTCACCCGTCGCCGCGTCGGTGCCCGGCGCGCTCGTCACGTCCGCAGCCAGCCGGTAGGCCCGCTGCAGGAACTTGAGCGACCCGGCCGGCGACACGTCGGCCCAGTCGATGTCCTCCTCCGGCGGCCCGGCGAAGACGACGGTCAGCCGGACCGCGTCCACCCCGAACGCGTCGATCTGCGCGCCCAGGTCCACCCCGTTGCCCAGCGACTTGCTCATCGCCCGGCCCTGGTTGATGACCTGGCCCTGGTTGAGCAGCCGGCGCATCGGCTCGACGAAGTCGACCAGGCCCATGTCGAACAGCACCTTGGTGAAGAACCGCATGTAGAGCAGGTGGAGGATCGCGTGCTCGACACCGCCGACGTACTGGGCCACCGGCATCCAGCGGCGGACGTCGTCGGGGTCGAACGGCGCCGTGGTGTCGCCGGGGCTGCAGTAGCGGAAGAAGTACCACGACGAGTCGACGAACGTGTCCATCGTGTCGGTGTCCCGCCTGGCCGGCTGACCGCACTGCGGGCAGGGCACGTTCACCCAGTCGGTGGCGCTGGCCAGCGGCGAGGTGCCCTTCGGCGCGAGCGCGGCCCCGGTCAGGTGCGGCAGCTCGACGGGCAGCTGGTCGTCGGGCACGGCGACCTCGCCGCAGCCCGGGCAGTGGATGATCGGGATCGGCGCGCCCCAGTAGCGCTGGCGGCTCAGCAGCCAGTCGCGCAGGCGGAACGTGACCGCCGACTCCCCCACCCCGTCGTCCTGCAGCTGGTCGATGATCCGCGCGATGCCGGCCGTCTTGTCCGTCAGCCCGTCCAGCGGGCCGGAGGAGACGTACGCCCCGTCGCCCGAGGTCGCCACGCCGGTCTGCGCCGGGTCGGGCTCGCCCGTGTCGACGACGACCCGCACGTTCAGCCCGTGGGCCCGGGCGAAGTCGAGGTCGCGCTGGTCGTGCGCCGGCACGGCCATCACCGCTCCGGTGCCGTACTCGGCCAGCACGTAGTCGGCGGCGTAGACGGGGATCTGCTCGCCGTCCACCGGGTTGGTGGCGTGCACGCCCAGGAAGACGCCCGTCTTCGGCCGGTCGGTCGACTGCCGCTCGATCTCGGTGATCCGCTTCGTCTGCTCCAGGTAGGCCTCGAAGGCCGGACGCTGCTCGTCGGTGACGACCTCCGCCGCCAGCGGGGCCTCGGGCGCCACCACGAAGAACGTCGCCCCGTACAGGGTGTCGGGCCGGGTGGTGAAGACCCGGACCGGCTCGCTCCGCGTCGACCCGTCGCCCAGGGTCACGGCGAAGTCGACGTAGGCGCCCTCGGAGCGGCCGACCCAGTTGCGCTGCATGGCCAGCACCCGGTCGGGCCAGCCGCCCTCGAGCTCGGACATGTCGTCCAGCAGCCGCTGGGCGTACTCGGTGACCTTGAAGTACCACTGGGTCAGCTGGCGCTTGGTCACCGTGGTGCCACAGCGCTCGCACATCCCCTGGACGACCTGCTCGTTGGCCAGCACGGTCTGGTCCTTGGGGCACCAGTTGACGAAGCTGGCCTTGCGGTAGGCCAGGCCCCGCTCGCGGAAGCGCAGGAAGAGCCACTGCGTCCACCGGTAGTACTCCGGGTCGGAGGTGTGCAGCCGTCGCGACCAGTCCAGGCTCAGCCCGTAGCGGCGGAAGGAGGTCGCCTGGGTGTCGATGTTCGCGTACGTCCACTCGGCCGGGTGCGTGCCCCGCTGGATGGCCGCGTTCTCCGCGGGCAGGCCGAACGAGTCCCAGCCGATCGGGTGCAGGACGTCGTAGCCCTTGAGCCGCAGGTAGCGCGACACGATGTCGCCCATCACGAACGCCTCGGCGTGGCCCATGTGCAGGTCGCCGGAGGGGTACGGGAACATGTCGAGCACGTAGGCCCGTTCCGCCGAGTCGTCGTCGCGCGGGACGAAGGTGCCGTTCGTCTCCCAGAACTCCTGCCAGCGCAGCTGCGCCGCGGCCGCGTCGTAACGCTCGGGCGCGTCGTCGGTCCCGGGGAGGTCGGACCCCAGGGCGTCGGGCTCCGGGACGTCGGACTCGGGGGCGCCAGCTGCCTCGACGGCGGTCATGGATGATCTCCTCGTTCTGGGTCCGGGCATGAAAAAGCCCCCGTGCCGGCAGGCACCAGGGGCAGCCGCGCAGCGATCGCCGCGCGGCTAGAGAAGCAGAAGGATCCCGGACACGTGCGTGAGTCTAACCCCAGCTCACGCCCGGTCGGGCGGCCGGAGCCGCCGGTGGAGCGCGACCAGCAGCCCGGCGAGCAGGGACCCGCTCGTGCCGAGGGTCAGGTCGCCCAGGGTGTCGGGATAGACGAACGCGTACGTCGGCAGCGTGCGCAGGAACGCGGCGTACTCCCCCAGCTCCCACAGCACGGCCGCGGTCGCCCCGAAACCGAGACCCACCATCACGACCACGCCGCAGCCGGTCCGCCGGTCCGGGTGCCACGCCAGCAGCACCCCTGCCGTGAGCAGCAGCCAGTGGGCGAAGTGGCTGACGTCGTCCCACCAGGTCACGGCGTCGAAGAAGTTCAGCCGGTTGCCCAGCAGGTCCGACAGCCAGGGCAGCGTGACGAGCAGGTCGGCCGCCCACGGGAACCCGCGGGCCTGGCGCCGACGACCGCGCAGCCACCACCAGATCGGTACGGCGAGCGCACCGAGCGGGTAGACGACGAGTCGCGCCCCCGCCCCCTTGGCCTTGAGGTTGGACAGGTCGGGGTACGCCAGGGCCACCAGCAGCAGCGCCACCAGGGCGAGCTTGGCCGCCAGGTCGAGCCCGAGCAGCAGCCTGCTCGGGCCGTGGACCTGCCCGGTTCCTGCAGGAGGCGTCAGCGGCGGCCGAGCCGACGCTCGCCGCTCGTGCCGCGCTCGTAGACCAGGCCGTAGTGCGCGTACAGCTCGGGCTCCTGCTCGGAGCTGAGCTCGCCGTCGGTCTCGATGGAGGGGGCGTCCTTGGCCGTCTTCTTGTCGACCGTCACCCGCACCTGCTTGGGCGCGACCGTGGCGCCGACCAGGGGCACGAAGACGAGCTTGGCCGGGACTCCGCGCTTCACGCTCGCGAAGACGGGCTGGTCGGTCGAGGTGTCGAAGTAGACGCCCTCGAGAGAGCCGATCTTGGACCCGGACCCGTCCACCACGTTGAGGCCCTGCCACTCCCGGATGTCGCCGACCTCGACCACGTTGCCGCTCACGCTCTGACCTCCTCGCACCGGCGACCTCGTGACCGCCTGGCCCGAGCCTAGTGCCGGTGTCCTCCGCTCACCGGGAGTGCCGCTCCTGCGCCTCCCAGGCGCTCGCGACCATGTCGCGCAGCGAGTGCCGCATCTCCCACTCCAGGTCACGGGCCGCCAGCTCGCCCGAGGCGACGATGCGGGCCGGGTCGCCCGGCCGGCGCGGAGCGACCGACGGCTCGAAGGCGATGCCGGTGACCTCGGCGGCGACGTCCATGATCTGGCGGACCGAGACGCCGTCCCCGCTGCCCAGGTTGTAGACCGCCTCGAGCGCGGTCCCGGCCTCGAGCGCGCGCGCCGCGACGACGTGGGAGTGGGCGAGGTCGGCGACGTGCACGTAGTCGCGCACGCAGGTGCCGTCGGGGGTCGCGTAGTCGTCGCCGAAGATCCGCGGCGTCCCACCCCGGGCCAGCATCCCCAGCACCAGCGGGAAGAGGTTGTGCGGGCTCGTGTCGTAGAGGTCGGCCGTGGCGGAGCCGACCACGTTGAAGTAGCGCAGCGAGGTGTGCGCGAGCTCGGTCCCTGCCAGCTCCGCGGCCCGGGCCTGGTCGGCGATCAACCACTCCCCGATCAGCTTGCTCTCCCCGTACGGCGACTCCGGGCGGGTCGGCGTCTGCTCGGTGACCAGGTCGACGTCGGGGGTCCCGTACGTCGCCGCGGAGCTGGAGAAGACGAGGCGACGCACACCGGCGGCGTCCATCTGCTCGAGCAGCGTCGCCGTGGCGGTGACGTTCTGCTGGTACGTCAGCAGCGGCCTGCTCACCGACACCCCGGCGTACTTGAAGCCCGCCAGGTGCACCACGCCGGTCACCTCGTGCTCGACCAGGGCGTGCCGGACGAGGTCGCCGTCGAGGAGGGTGCCGCGCACGAACGGGACGTCGGGCGGCACGAACGACGCGTGCCCGCTGCTCAGCGAGTCGATGACCGCCACGGACTCACCCGCCTCGCGGAACGCCCGCACCACGTGGGCCCCGATGTAGCCCGCACCTCCGGTGACCAGCCACGTCATGCGCTTGATTCCTTTCGTCGAGGACCTCACACGCGAAACCTGCGCGTCACGTGCCCGTGAGAACTGTCATGCCGCCGTAACCAGCCGCACGTCAAGCGCAACACGAGTCCAGCAGAGTTCTGACCATCCTCGCCCGACACCCCGGTCTCTGCGCGGGCAGGTCCCCCGGCAGCCGTCACGACCACCGTCTCGTCCACGTTCTCCTGCAGGAAGAAGCAGCATGACTCCACTCGACGTGAACTCCGGCGACACCGCCTGGATCCTCACCTCCGCCGCGCTCGTGCTCTTGATGACGCCGGGCCTCGCCCTGTTCTACGGCGGCATGGTCCGGGCCAAGACCGTGCTCAACATGATGATGATGAGCTTCGGGGCGCTGGCCTCGATCTCGGTCGTCTGGGTCCTGTGGGGCTACTCCATGGCCTTCGGCGACGACGTCGGCGGCGGGCTGCTCGGCAACCCGTTCCAGTACTTCGGCCTCAAGGGCCTGATGGAGGACACCGGGGCGAGCCTGCCCACGATGGCCTTCGTCGCCTTCCAGGCCGTGTTCGCGATCATCACCGTGGCCCTGATCTCCGGTGCCATCGCCGACCGTGCCCGGTGGGGCACCTGGATGATCTTCACGGTCGTCTGGGCGACGATCGTGTACTTCCCGGTCGCCCACTGGGTCTTCGACTTCACCGTGACCGGTGACGACGGGGTCGTCTCCCACGTCGGTGGCTGGATCGCCAACAACCTCAAGGCCATCGACTTCGCCGGTGGCACCGCGGTCCACATCAACGCCGGCGCCGCGGGACTCGCGCTGGCGATCGTGCTCGGTCGTCGCCACGGCTGGAAGCGCGACCCGATGCGTCCGCACAACCTCACCCTGGTGATGCTCGGCGCCGGTCTGCTGTGGTTCGGGTGGTTCGGGTTCAACGCCGGCTCGGCGCTGACCGCGGGCAACTCCGCCTCGGTGGTCTGGGTCAACACGCTGGTCGCCACCGGCGCCGCTGCCCTGGCCTGGCTCGCCACCGAGCGCATCCGTGACGGTCACGCCACCTCGCTGGGTGCGGCCTCGGGCGTCGTCGCCGGCCTCGTCGCCATCACCCCCTCCTGCTCCTCGGTGAGCCCGGTCGGCGCGATCTTCCTCGGCGCCATCGCCGGTGTCCTGTGCGCCCTGGCCGTCGGCCTGAAGTACAAGCTCAACGTGGACGACTCGCTCGACGTCGTCGGCGTGCACCTCGTGGGTGGCCTGTGGGGCACCATCGCCGTCGGGTTCTTCGCCACCGACGCGGCCCCGGCCGGCGTCGACGGCCTGCTCTACGGTGGCGGCGTCGACCAGCTGTGGCGCCAGGTCGTCGGTGCGCTCGCGGTGCTGGTCTACAGCTTCGTGCTCACCCTCGTGATCGGCCTGATCCTGCACAAGACCGTCGGGTTCCGGGTCCCCGAGGACCAGGAGCTCGAGGGGGTCGACAGCGTCGAGCACGCCGAGACCGCGTACGACCTCGGCACCCTCGCCGGCACGCTCCGTTCCACCGGCGCCCTGGGCGCCGCCGTCGCACACCGGACCGATTCCGACAACGCAGAGAAGGGGGTCAACGCGTGAAGCTCGTGACCGCGATCATCAAGCCGCACATGCTCGACGAGGTGAAGAGCGCGCTGGAGTCGTTCGGCGTCGAGGGCATGACCGTCAGCGAGGCCAGCGGCTTCGGCCGGCAGCGCGGCCACACCGAGGTCTACCGGGGCGCGGAGTACACCGTCGACCTGGTGCCGAAGGTGCGCCTCGAGGTCCTCGTGGGCGACGACGACGCCACGGACATCATCGACGTCCTCGTCAAGAGCGCCCGCACCGGACGCATCGGTGACGGCAAGGTCTGGTCGGTCCCCGTCGACGACGTCGTCCGGGTCCGCACCGGGGAGCGTGGGGCGGAAGCCCTCTGACGCACGACCCCTCGGGCGACCTCGTCGGTCGCCTGGCCGCCCGACTCACCACCGCACGGCTCGACGTCGCGATCCGGTCCTCCTGGCAGCCCCAGGCGGGGCCGGATCGTCGGCGTTCGATGACCGCGTGCGTCGAGCAGGCCCTCGTCGAGCTCTGGGGCTCGGCCGGTGCCCCGCCGTCGGGCGTCGCCCTCGCGTGCGTGGGCAGCCTGGCCCGGCGCGAGCTCGGACCGCGGTCCGACCTGGACCTCGTGCTCCTGCACGACGGCCGCCAGGGCGACCTGGGTGCCCTGAGCGAGCGGCTCTGGTACCCGCTGTGGGACGCCCGGGTCAAGATGGACCACTCGGTCCGCACGCCGGCCGAGTGCACCGCGGTCGCGACCCGCGAGGTCAGCGCCGGCGTGGGCCTGCTCGACCTCCGCGTGCTGGCCGGGGACGCCGCCCTCGTCAGCGGGACCCGGACGGCCCTGCTGACCGCGTGGCGCACCAACGCCCGCCGGAGGCTGCCCGAGCTGCTCGACTCCCTCGACGAGCGGCTGGCGAGGTCCGGGGACGCGGCGTACCTGCTCGAGCCCGACCTCAAGGAGGCCCGCGGCGGGCTGCGGGACATGACGATGCTGCGGGCCCTGGCGGCGACCTGGCTGACCGACCGGCCGCACCGGGGGGTCGAGGCCCCGTACGAACGGCTGCTGGACGTGCGCGACGCGCTGCACGTCACCTCGGGTCGCGCCCTCGACCGGCTGCTGGCCGCGGAGGTCGACGAGGTGGCGCAGCTGCTGGGCTTCACCGACCCGGACGACCTGCGACGCGAGGTCAGCCTCGGCGCCCGCCGGGTCGCGCACGCCGTGGACCTGACCGTCCGCGCCGCCCGGCAGTCGGTCCCCCAGCGCCGCGTCCTCAGCTTCGGCCGGCGGGAGCGACGCCCCGAGTACCGCACGGCCGAGCACGGGCTGATCGTCTCCGGCAGCCTCCAGGCCGCCGAGGTCGGGCTGGCCCGGGTGGAGACCGCCGACGACCCGCTCGCGGGGCTGTGGGTCGGCGCCCTGGCCGCGCGGGAGGGACTGACGATCTCGCCGGTCACCGCCGAGAACCTCGGCTCGCGGGTGAGCCCGCTGCCCGACCCGTGGCCCGAGGCGGCCCGCGACGCCTTCCTCACCATGCTCGCCTCCGGCCCGAACCTGCTGCCGGTGTGGGAGGCGCTCGACCTGGCCGGGGCCATCACCTGCTGGCTCCCGGAGTGGAGCGGCATCCGCGCCCGGCCGCAGCACAACCCGGTCCACCGGCACACGGTCGACCGGCACTCGGTGCAGACCGTGGTCGAGGCGCACCGCCACCTCACCCAGGTCGACCGGCCGGACCTCCTGCTGCTGGCCGCGCTCCTGCACGACATCGGCAAGCTGCCCGGCGCCGGCGTCCGGCACCCGGCCGTCGGCGCCCCGATCGCGCGCCAGGCGGTCGACCGGATCGGGCTGACGAACGAGGACGCCGACCTCGTCGCCCTGCTGGTCCGCGAGCACCTGACGCTGGCCGAGCTGGCCACCCGCCGCGACCATGCGGACCCGAAGACCCAGGACGCGCTCATCGCCGCGGTCGACGGACGCGGCGACGTGCTGACGCTGCTCCGCCACCTGACCGAGGCCGACGCCCGGGCGGCGGGACCGGCGGCCTGGTCGCCCTGGCGCGCCTCGCTGATCGGCTCGCTCGCCGACCAGGTCGAGGGGATGCTCGTCGACGGCCGCCCCGAGGACCACGCGGTCGACCTCTCCCGCCTGGTGGACCTGGGGCTGGCCCGCTCGGTCGCCCTCGACGGCCGTGCCCGGGTCCGCGTCGAGGGGCGCTCCGGCGGCGCCGAGCTGCTGATCGCCGCGCCGGACCGGCTCGGGCTGTTCAGCGACACCGCGGGTCTGCTCGCCGCCGCGGGCGTCCAGGTGCGCGCCGCCGTGCTCCACACCGTCGACGGCGTCGCGGTCAACACCTGGCGCGTCGACAAGGAACGCCTGGCTGACGTCCCCGACGCGGCGTTCCTCACCCAGCAGCTGGAGCGCCTCGCCGTCGGCGACCGGGGTGCCCTCGAGCCCGTACGCCGCCGCGAGTCGCGGGCGCGGCCCGAGCCCGCCCAGGTGCACGTGGAGGCGGTCGGCGACGCCAGCGAGTCCGCCAGCGTGCTCGAGGTGCGCACCGGCGACCGGTCGGGCCTGCTCTGGGCGCTCGGCGCGTCGCTGAGCCACGCCGGCCTGTCCATCCGGTCGGCCCACGTCTCGACCCTGGCCGGGCAGGCCATCGACACCTTCTACGTCACCGAGCCGGACGGACGGCGTCCGGACCGGCAGCGCGACGCCGAGGCCCTGGCCGCGCTCGCGGCGGCCGCCCGGGCCGAAGACATCCCCTCCGCCTGACACTCGCGCCCGGCCTTCGGGCGAAAGACGGCGTTCCTCGCTCGATCGCACGCCACTGGTCAGCGCTCAGGTCACCGTCCTGCCCGGCGTGACGTGCTCCTCGCTCGTCCAGACGCCGTCGGCCTCCGGCCTGCCCGACGCTCGTGTCGACTCGGTCGGGCCGAGTGCCCGACGGGTCTGCTCGGCGGCTGCCTGACCGCGCCGCCCCGCTTCTCAACCCGCGATCAGCGCGTCGACCTCGGCCGAGGTCGGCGGCTGGGCGCCCTGGCGGGAACAGACGATGGACCCGGCGGCAGCGCCGCGGCGCAGGCTGTCCTCCAGGGAGAGCTCCTGTCCCACCCGCGCCTCGAGGAACCCGGCCATGAACGTGTCGCCGGCGCCGACGGTGTCGACCACGTCGGTCGGGAAGCCCGGCACCCGCGTGAGCGCCCCGCCCGGCTCGACGGCCGCCCCGCCGCCGGGGCCCAGCGTCACCACCGCGAGCCCGAGCCCGTAGCGCTCGACCCAGCCGGCGGCGATCTCCAGGGGGTCCGAGCCACCGCTCGCCTGCGCGAGGAACGCGATGTCCTCGTCGCTGGCCTTCACGATGCCCGCGCGCCGCCCCACCGCCCGGAGCCAGGGCTGGACCTTCGTCCAGTACTCCTCTGGCTCGGTGATCACCGTGGGCCGCACGTTGACGTCGTAGGAGACGCCGCCCCGCACCGTCGTCATCCAGTCCAGGAGGACCTCGGCGCCGGGGCTGACGACGCAGGACAGCGAGGCGATGTGCAGCCAGTCGTCCTCGCCCAGGCTGGGCAGGTCGTCGATCTGCCAGCCGAAGTTCGCGGTGTCGTTGAAGTGGAACGTGTAGCTCGCGACCCCCTGCTCGTCGAGGCTGACGACGGCGATCGACGTCGCCTGCGACGACTCCGTGGACAGCTCGAGGCCGACGTCGGCCGCGAGGATGTGCTCGCGCAGCTGGTGTCCGAAGGCGTCGGTGGACAGCCGGCCGAGGAACTGCGGCTTCGCCCCCAGCCTGCCCAGCGCGACGGCCGAGTTCATCGGCCCGCCGGCGGACAGCGCCTCCCAGGAGGAGCGGAACGAGGTCGGCACGTCGGTCGTCGACCGGACGAGGTCGATGAGGGTCTCCCCGCACACCACGAAGCGCGTCATGGCGGCAATCTAGTGGAGGGCTCCGGTCAGACCTCCAACCCGAGGTCACGCCGGAGGCCGTCGGCCATGGCGTCCCACCAGGCCGGCGGCAGCGCCCGGCGGCTCACGTCGGAGAGCAGCCGTCCCATCGGGTAGGCCGGGTCCAGCTCGGCCAACCGGTCGCAGCAGGCGTTCAGCACGGTGCCGTTGCCCCCCGCCCAGGCCGCGATCCCCACCAGGCAGAGCGGGGCGGGCGCCAGCTCGGGTGGGGTGCGGCGCACCACCTCCTGCCACAGGGCCAGGTGGCGCCGGGCGTCGTCGCGGGTGACCAGCGCGCAGGCGACGTCGCGGACGAGGGTGTCGCGCACCAGCAGCGCGAGCTCGAGACACGCCTCGTCGTCCAGCCCGCCCGCGGCGCGCACCTCCAGAGCAGGGTCGACCCGGGGCAGCCCCGCGACGACGGCGCGTCCGAGGGCGTCCTGGCGCTCGGTCCTGGTCGCGCGCCACAGCCGAGCACGGATCGGCCGTGCCCGGTCCCGCAGGCCGGGCCAGTCGCCTGCCGACGGTCCGGCCACGGTGGCGACCACGGCGGCGCGGTCGGGCCTGGCCACCAGCCCGGCCCAGACGGCCTCGGCGCTCAGCGGGTGCTCCCCCGGGGCGTACGGGGTGCCCTCACCCGGGCAGCAGCCCGAGGAGCACACGAGCGACCACCAGGTCCGCCCGTCGACCAGGAGCAGGTCGACCAGGTCCGGTCCAGGACGCTGGTCGAGCGCGCTCAGCTCGTCGGCCTGCGCCCGCAGCTCGGCCCGGCCCCGCGCGGCGTCGGCGCAGTAGGCGACGAGCACCATGCCGGTCGGGCGGTGCTGCTCGACGAGGTCGGCGAGGTCGCGGCCGCGGTGGTCCCCGAGGTCGTACCGGGCGGTCAGCACGACCCGGCCGGACTGCAGGAACAGCGCGACCAGCGACTCCTCGGGGTGGAAGCCGAGCAGGAACGGGACGGCGGCCAGCAGGTCGGCGGGACGGCGGGCCCTGAGCCGGACACCTCCGTCGGGACCGGGGTCGGACGGAGGGACGGCGGGACGGTACGAGGTGGTCACGTCTGCACCGTGGTGCGGGCGGGCCGCGCCGTGCCGCTGCACCCGGTCCGCCTGTGGACGGACGGCGCCTGCCCACCGAGGGTGTGGACGGACGGCACACCTGCCCACGGACGAGCAGCGGGCTTGCGAGCCGCAGGCACCCTGGAGCTGCCGATCTTCGACGGAGGAACCATGACGCAGCCCGTCCGCCCCCTGCACGCCGTGGTGGTGATGTCGGTGCTGCTCGCCGGCCTCTGGGTCCTCGAGGGGCTCGACCAGCTGAGCGGCAACGCCCTGGACACGTACGGGATCCACGCGCGCGAGGTCGACGGCCTGCCGGAGATCTTCACCGCGCCGCTGCTGCACGCCGGGTGGCAGCACCTGGCCGGCAACTCCGTGCCGTTCTTCGCCTTCGGGCTCCTGGTCCTGCTCGGTGGCGTCGCGCGCTGGGTGGTCTCCACCCTGCTGAGCGTCGTGACGTCCGGGCTGACCGCCTGGCTCCTCACCCCCGCCGGCACGATCGTCCTGGGGGCGAGCGGGTTGATCTTCGGGTGGCTGACCTACCTGCTCCTGCGCGGGCTGTGGTCGCGGCGCCCGGGCCAGGTCGCCCTCGCCGTCGTGATCCTGCTCGTCTACGGCGGTCTGCTCTGGGGCGTCCTGCCCGGCAACCCCGGGATCAGCTGGCAGGCACATCTCGGCGGCGCGGTCGGCGGCGTGCTGGCGGCCTGGCTCCTGCACCGCCGCGACGTGGAACGTCGCCGGACCAGCGCGGCCGCCTCGCTCTACCGCTGAGCCCGGTCAGCCGGCGAACTCGGCCCGCAGCCGGTCCAGGGTGCGGCGGACCAGGCCGGCGTCGGCGCTGGAGCCGGACCCCGGCGGGTCGGCGCCGAAGTACTCCTCGACGCCGACCGCGTCGACCGAGGCCGCCGGGAAGCCGAAGGTCCCTGCCGACCCGACGACCTGGTGCGCCAGGTTCTCCGCCTCGTGCCGGCCCGGGCCGTCGAGCGCGCCCGCGTCGCACGAGTCGAGCAGCTCCAGCAGCCGGACCACCCGCGCGAGGTTGACCGCCCTGGCGTGACGACCGAGGCTGGCGAGCAGCCGCTCCTCGGCCACCGTCTCCGGCCCGTCGAGCGGGACGTCCTCCGGTGGGCCGTCCGGAGGGCTCACTCCTGCCACCCGAGCAGCTCACTGACCTGTGCCGCCAGCCGCATGGCGTCGAAGGGCTTGGCGATCACCCCGGCCAGGCCGTCGCCGCTCCAGCCGTGCGCATTGTTCTTGGCCGTCAGGAAGATCACCGGGATGTCGTGGGTGGCCTCGTCGCGGCGCAGCTCGGCGAACGTCGTCGGACCGTCCTGGCCCGGCATCATGACGTCGAGCATGATCGCGTCGGGCTGCTCGACGCGTGCCCTCCGGTGGGCCTCGCCGCCCGACGCGGCGGTGCTCACCGACCAGCCGGCGACGAGCTCGAGCGACGCCTTGGCCACCTCGCGCAGCAGCTCGTCGTCGTCGACGACCAGCACGCGCCGCACCTGCCCCGTCACTCGGGTCATGCTAGGGCCGGTCACCACCGGTCGGGTCGTGGCCGGCCGGCTCGTCGGCCGCTCGAGAGTTTCTCCCCGGCCTCCGGCCCCCGGGACGCACGCCTCTGGCGGCCGTCGGCCGCCGGCCCCGATGCTATTTTTACGGGCATGGAGGGCCTTCCCGACCCCCGGGACAGGGCGGTGCGACGGCTCCGGCTGATGGGCGTGGTCGTGGCCCTGGTGCTGGCTGTCCTGGTGGTGGTCCTCGTCAGCGACCTGCCCCATCGCGTCCGCCAGAGCGTCACGCTGACCACGCTCGCCTCGAGCGGGGTCGTCGCGGCGCTCGGCTTCCGGCGCCGGGTCCTGTCCAGCACCGGTCGACGGCGCCGCGCGTACCTGCTCTTCGTCGGCGCCTGCCTCCTCGCCACCGCCTCGAACCTGCTGCAGCTCGCCCTGCCCCGCGTCGGCGCACCGGGTCAGGCGATGCCGGGCGACCTGGTCCTGACCCTGGCCCTCGCGCTCGGGGTGGCCGGGCTCGTGCAGTTCCCGAGCAACCCCCGGCGCACGACCGACCTGACGCGGATGGTGCTGGACGGGATCGTGATCGGTGGGTCGATCCTGCTCGTCGCCGACGTGACGCTCTTCCCGGACCTGCTGGTCGACAACCCGGGTGGCTGGCCGCTGCTCGTCGTCCCGGTCACCGACGTGGTCCTGGCCACCCTGGCCACGCTGCTCTACGTGCGCTCGCGCCGCGACCACCTGATGCTCGGGCTCGTGGCGGCCAGCTTCTACTGCTTCGCCGCCTCGGACTTCGGCTTCGCGTTCGTCGCGGCCTCGGGCGGTCAGTTCACCTACGGCTCGGTCGTCGACGCCGGCTGGCTGACGGGCTACCTGCTGCTCGTGGTGGCGATCTGGGCGCCGACCGTCGGGCCGAGCGAGCCGGAGGGCGGCTCGACCGAGACGTCGCCGGTGCTCGGCACCGCGGTGATGTTCGGGCTGTTCCTGGTGGCGCTGGGGATCACCCTCGCAGCGTTCAGCGTCTCGGGCGTGAGCCCGGCGGCCGTCGTCCTGCTGGTGCTGGTCGTGCTCGCCGTGCTCGGCCGGCAGAGCCTGCTGGGCCTCGACAACGACCGGCTGCGCCGTCGGCTGGAGGAGCGGGTCGAGGAGCGGACCCGGTCGCTGCGCCAGGTGACGGCGCGGACCGACCTCGTGGTCGACTCGGTCGGCGAGGGGATCTACGGGGTGGACCCCGACGGGATGATCACCTTCGTCAACCCGGCGGCCGCACAGGCCCTCGGCTACGTCGCCCACGACCTCACCGGGCGCGACGCGCACATGACCTTCCACGCCCGCGGGCCGGGCGGACAGCTGCTGCCCAAGGATCAGTGCTACATCACCGAGGCCGTCCGCGAGGGCCTGGTGAGCACGGCCGAGGACGACAGCTACGTGCGCTCCGACGGCGAGATCCTGCCCGTCGAGGTGACGACGACCCCGCTCACGGAGGAGGACCACGTGCTCGGGGCGGTCGTCATCTTCCGCGACGTGACGCACCGCCGCGAGGTGGAACGGCTGAAGTCCGAGTTCGTGTCCATGGTCAGCCACGAGCTGCGCACGCCGCTCACCGCGATCCAGGGCTCCCTGGGCCTGATCTCCGGCGGCGCGCTGGGCCCGCTGCCCGCCCCGGCCACCCGGATGCTCGAGATCGCCTCGATCAGCGCTCACCGGCTGAACCGCCTGGTCGACGACATCCTCGACATCGAACGCATCGAGTCCGGTGGTCTCGTGCTGCAGCCCGGCCGTCAGCACGCGCGGACGGTCATCGAGGCGGCCGTCGAGCAGATGCAGGTGCTCGCCGCCGAGGCCGACGTGCGGATGAGGGTGGGCGCCGTGTCCGGCGCGGTGCACGCCGACCCCGACCGGGCCGCGCAGACCCTCATCAACCTCATCGGGAACGCCCTCAAGTTCTCCTACCCCGGCGGGCTCGTCGAGATCTCGGCGCGGGCCGAGGACGACGTGGTCGAGTTCATGGTGACGGACGAGGGGCGCGGGATCCCGGGCGACCGGCTGGAGCGCATCTTCAACCGCTTCGAGCAGGTCGACTCGAGCGACGCCCGCGAGAAGGGCGGCTTCGGCCTCGGCCTCGCGATCAGCCGGAGCCTGGTGGAGCGCTCCGGCGGCCGGATCTGGGCCACGAACAACCCCGACCGCGGTGCCACCCTGCACTTCACCCTCCCCCGCGTCGCGGACGAGCCGACGACCGGGACCAGGGTGACGGAGGCCGAGAGCCCGACGGAGACCGAGCTCCCGAGCCGGGAGGACGGCGTCCGGCCCGAGCCGGTCCCTGCTCGGGCCGGCGCCTGAGGGACCACGGTCCGACCCGGTCCGGGGGATCTGGCAGTGCCCGCAAAGGCCTCGCCTGCACCGGAACGCCAACGATGTCGGTACGGTGACCAGCATGGCAGCCGAGCCGGACCGCGTCGCCGTCGTGATCGAGGACGACGCCGACATCCGGAACCTTCTCGTAGCCATCCTCGACCAGGCGGGGTTCAGCTGTCACAGCTGCGAGTCCGGCCAGGACGGCATCGAGGCGGTCCGGGCGTACGACCCCATCCTGACGACCCTGGACATCAGCCTGCCCGGCATCGACGGCTTCGAGGTCGCACGGCAGATCCGCGCCTTCAGCTCGACCTACATCATCATGCTGTCGGCCCGCGACGAGGAGATCGACACCCTGATGGGGCTCGACGCCGGCGCTGACGACTACCTGACCAAGCCCTTCCGGCCGCGCGAGCTCCGCGCCCGCATCGAGGCCATGCTGCGTCGCTACGTCACCCCGGTGCAGGCAGCGGCTGCGGCTGCTCCTGCCGCGCCCGCGGATCCCGCGGCCACGTCCGCCGCCGCTCCGCCCGAGCCCGAGAGCGACGCCAGCGGTGGCTGGATCAGCCACAACGGGCTGCGCATCAACTCCGACATGTGGCTGGTCGACCTCGACGGTGCACCGTTGGAGCTGACGCGCAGCGAGTTCGACCTGCTGCTCGCGATCATGTCCGGCAACCGTCGCGTGATCTCCAAGGACACGCTGGCCCTCGAGCTCCGGGGTGACTACGCGACCAGCGGCTACGTCAGCGACTCCGACCGCCGCGCGGTGGAGGTCCACATGGCCAACCTGCGTCGCAAGCTCAACGACCCCGTCGCCTCGCCGCGCTACATCGAGACGGTGCGCGGCGTCGGCTACCGGCTCGCCGACTCGCGCCGCTGAACCTCGCGCGGCTGATCCTCGGGCGGGCGAGCCTCAGGCGGGCTGGTCGCTCTCGGAACCGGCCGGCTCGTCGGTGAGCTCGTGCCGGGTGCGGTCGGCCTCCGCGTCGACCACGGTCAGCAGCGCCGGCACCGCGTCCCGCTCGCCCTGCTCCACGGCCTCGCGCAGGTGGCCGGCAGCCTCCGCCAGCCCTGCTGCACCGACCATCACGCTGGTGGACTCCAGGCTCAGCAGCGCGACGTGCGCCGTCATGAAGTTGCGCTGCTCCAGGTGGCTGCGGATCGAGGAGACCCGGTGGTCGAGCAGCTCCAGGTAGTCGTGGACGAACCGCGCCATCATGGCGTCGTGGTCGGCCATCGGCCCTCCTGGTGCTCCGTCGTGAACCGGTCCCGTCGGTGGCCGCCCGCCCGGGACCGGCTCACGACCGGCTCCGCCCGGAGCGGTGCAGGACGTCTGCGACACGAGCGCGGCCTTCCCCGACCATGCTCGTCCACCACCACCGGTTCTTCCCCTCGTCGAACCGGCGGGTGATGGTTCCTGCGTCCCCCCGGACGCCCCTGCACCCCCTTCACGCCGCATCCCCCCGCGACGCGTCCTGCTCGTCGTGCACCACCAGCGCGCGGACGGCGTCGTACGTCACCGTCCACCCCTCGTGCCGGTCGTTCCCTGAGACCCGCAGACGCCGTGTCCGTCGGCCGTGCTCCCCCACAGGCCCTGCCCCGCCTCTCGGCGGCGCCCGGCCCCAGACACGGTCGGCCCCCCCGAGGCGACGACCTGGGCCTCGGCGACGGAGCGACGGCCCGGCGCTCGCACCGGGCTCCCGCGTCGACCGACGCCGTCCTGTCCTCACCGGTCGCGTTCCCGCTCCCGGTGACGTCGATCCTGGCGCTGCAGCCTCATGTCTTCGGACGGCTGCGGCTAAGCGTTCCTCAGCATTGCCTCAAGGACCGGTGAGGGCGCGTGATTTCTGCTCACACCCGTCCGGCTCGGGCAGCGGCGGCTACGCCGCGAGCAGCTCGCGGATGTCGTCGGCGCCCAGCTCGGCCCCGCCGAGCCCGTCGGCGTCGAAGACAGACCCGAACAGATCGGCCTTGCGGGCCTTCAGGGCCATCACCTTCTCCTCGATGGTGTCCTTGGCCACCATCCGGTAGACCATCACCTTGCGCGTCTGGCCGATGCGGTGCGCGCGGTCCACGGCCTGGGCCTCGGTCGCCGGGTTCCACCACGGGTCGAGCACGAAGCAGTAGTCGGCCTCGGTGAGGTTCAGACCGAAGCCGCCCGCCTTGAGGCTGATCAGGAACACGGGTGCGGCGCCCTGCCGGAACCGTTCGACCACCTCGTCGCGCCGGGTCGTCGAGCCGTCGAGGTAGGCGTGCTCGATCCCCGCCTGCTCGAGCCGCTCCCGGATCCGCCCGAGGAAGCTCGTGAACTGGCTGAAGACCAGCGCGCGGTGCCCCTCGGCCACCAGCTCGGTCAGGTCGTCGAGCAGCGTCTCGACCTTGGCTGCCGGGATGTCGGCGTGCGCCTCGTCGACCAGAGCCGGGTCCAGGCAGAGCCGGCGCAGCAGGGTCAGCGAACGCAGCACGGTGAACCGGTTGCGGTCGAGGTCGTCGAGCAGCCCCAGCACCTTCG
>Ga0210040_10002903_pt1 | contig 23678 bp, 21 predicted proteins | sample CryGeyCG12114_NA_FD_185462 | JGI IMG/M metagenome (GOLD analysis project Ga0210040, IMG submission 185462) | Groundwater microbial communities from aquifer - Crystal Geyser CG19_WC_8/21/14_NA (SPAdes) (version 2) | ecosystem: Environmental > Aquatic > Deep subsurface > Groundwater | place: USA... | reverse complement strand
AAGGCGTTGAGCACCCAAAACCAGGTAAAAATATGTACGCACTGAAATTCACCGTGCTTGCTATATTGCTATGTAAACAACAACAAAAATTTTACGACAAATAATTCTGTGCACTATTGCATTCTTTATTCACATATTTGAGCATTCATATGAGGCAGTTTAGTCTCGCAAAAAAACAATGGAAACTTATAGTGGCACATTACAAACATCATGTACTACTCTATTAATAATAATCAGACACATTTAGCATATTAGTGAAGATTAACTAGCTTAGATTCAGTTTATCAGCATTTTCAACCTCCTTGCAGTTTTATACACTCACTAACTAACTAACTATGCAGACTGCAATGCTTTTCACCGTCATTTAGTGTGTAGTAGTTAGTTAGTTAGTGCCAATGATGCATGCATACGCATTGGAGGTTAGTCTTCTAGTATTTCATTCATTCCAACACTAATACCAGTTTAATTCCCATATTATTACTTGTAGTGCTTGCAATTAAATGGAAATTATTGAATCGTTTAAGTCTGTACATAGTTAAATTTAGTAAGTTTAAGTTCAGTCAGTCAGCGGCCAAGGATCAAAAACGCACGCAGACTTGAGATTTCAGTTTAATCCATGCAGTTCACTCGGGAGACGCTGTTGCAAACGATCAAGTGCATAAGAACTTGTATGTGACGTTTTCTCATAAAGTTTGCAACTTTTGCAAGTTTTCTCGTCTCACTGACTGAGTGAGTGAGTATGAGTGCTTTAAAAATAACACACTGAAAGTTTTGCATACTTCGGAGGAGCTTTGATAAAAAATCGATAGTTGTGCATTCAACTGATTACTGCATGAAAACCAGTTGACAAAATAAGGTTGTTCACACATTTCTTTTTTGTGGACCGAGTGGACCGTTTTTTGCACGGTGTCCAGGTTATTAACATTGTTTTTCTTTGCAGTGATCAGATCTTGACGAAAGACATTTTTTTTCCAATCCATAACGATAATGACTGAGGAAAAGAATAACAGTACTGCTAATGGTAGTCTAGTGGCAGTCACCTTCCCAGAATCTTTTCTTAATGGGTAAGTTGCTATGCAGTTGGATTTTTTTTAAATTGACATGTTTTTAAGTTAGTATTGTTTTCATTCATATCACATCAATCTCATCGCAATATTAATGTTATCAGTAGGTGCGTTTTTCATTTCTATTTAAATTCTAATAATGGACGCACAATTTTATGTAAGGCATGAGCATTGTGCTCACAAATTATATTGCAAGCAAATTTGGACGGGGTATATAAAATTTTAGTGCCATTTTTCATTCTTAAAATACTCGTATTATGTATAGTCTTGGCATTTTCAGCTAGCATGCGATAACATGGGAGAGTCATATGCATTTGTGTGTATTTGACGTACTAGCTGAAAATGCCAAGACCATACCGAAGATGGCAATTCCTCAATGAATCGCGAATACTTTTTTGACTGAATAAGCATTTGAAATCGTTAGTATTGACCAGACTGGAATTGGATATTATGTTATTTGAAAAATTCCTGTAATTTAAAAAAAGCCAATTTTTTCTATATGTGGTTTTGATTTTCTTGCATAATTTGTAACGATACTCAATATCTTACATAAGTTACTATCGCATTATGATCAGTCATTAGCTAAAACTTACAATGCATGTCTGCAATGAGTTCCTGAGCCTTTTTCTTGAAAATGTTTTGCAAGTCTTTCTTGTACTTGCTAGTACCTTAAATATTCACATCCGATCCTCAATCGTTCGTAAGTAGCAATGGAACAAAGAATCCGAGAAAATTAAGCCGAAAATCGAGATTTGTTTTTTAAATTTTTAACACGGAAAATAACACGTAAAAATTCATCGAAGACGCGATAGATACACCCTTACTGCTTTTTATTCCCATTTAACTTCATGTTAATTTTTTTAACGGATTTTGCTATTATGATATTGTGAAGCTCAACAGCCGCATTGGATTACTATATTTTGGGTAGGGTTATGTTATACCACAGGGTTTTAGGAAAATATTGTCTATATTTTCAAAAAAATTGCTCATGACCACATTGCGCACTTGACACATTGTTAAACGTAGCACAGATATAAGATACATTTATGAGTCAATGAAAGACTGTTCCATTTCATTTCAGACATTCTGTGACTAATTACTCTTGCATCTTTAAATTTGTATCCATAAAAATTCAGTACAATAAATATGACGTAAATTCCGTATAAAAATCATATAAAGGCTCTTATAGAGTACTTTTGCTGTCGGAAAGTAGTCTTGATGCGTCAATGCATAATCTTTGACAGTGTAATGACTTCCTCTATCTTAATTATCTTGTCTCACAACTAACTAACTTGACTTACTTTTAGTAAATGTGCATTGATACTGTCCAAAGCTATATTTATGCAAGCTTCCAGTAAGAAGTGATAGAGATTTTAAAACCAACCAGTTGCGGGTTGCTTATTAAAATACCTTGCTACTCATTGTCCAAAAATATTCTATAAAAGATGCTATATTATTAACCTGTAGGTTAAAATAGAATGCAAGGTTTCTATTCACATACTTATGAATACACCTCTACATATTAAACGAGTCGGAATAATGGATATGGATGAATACATTGCTATTTATTACCTTGTCATAACTAACCAACTAAGAATTGCTGCATGTTGATTATACGTCAATTCTTTCCAAGGTTTATGTTTGCCATTAAAATTTATGATTTTTTGGTCCAGATACACTGCCGATTTAAGTGACAAAATTGCTCCAACTGACAGTGGATCAAAAACGGAAATAGCATTTCAAGAAGATGGCATTTCATCAGACTCTTATGATCCTTTGGCCCATCGCACAGTTCAAAAGCCTGTCACGTAAGAATTTTTCACGCATTTACAACGCTAAACGATCAACAAACATATTCAAAATCCAAACATAAGACTAACTTTCTTATAGGAATGTGGAAACTGCCATTCATTTGATCAAATCCAATATTGGTACCGGCATTCTTGCCATGCCAGAAGCATTTAGACATTCCGGGCTCATTGTTGGCTCAGCTGGACTTGCCATCATCGGATTCATATGCGTGCATTGTATGCACATTTTGGTAAATTATTTAAGTTTTGACTTAGTTAGCCTCCTGGCTATAATTCTGCGAACTGTAGTATAATTTTTTGTCCTTCAAATATTGCATTCACAGTTGGATTGCTCACGAGATTTGTGTAAAAGGACAAGAGTGCCAAGTCTAACATTTGCTCAAGTTGGGGAAATGTCTTTCAAACATGGGCCACCATTATTGCGGCCATTTTCGTATGTTGCAAGGTAAGCACATACACAAGGGTTGCTAAAAATTTATACTACAGCAGAGCCCTCCATAGTTGAAAAGTCAAACAATAAATTGTGATGCAACGTGAAGTGGCATAATGCACATTCTGCTGCTCTTCTTTGTTTGCATATGCAAATGTAAAATCGTCATTTCATCATTAAATATTTTTGCAGAGTTACCATTGATTCCTTCGTATGCATAACACAGTTGGGTTTTTGTTGTGTATTTTTCGTTTTCGTGGCTGCCAGTTTGCAACAGGTACATTTATAAGATTTTTAGAAATTTTTTCATATCAGGCATGTATATCACACAGTTTTATTTATATATTCTCTCTAACTGTAGTTGGTGTACGAAAATTTTGACTATCAAATGTCGATAAAACTATATCTGGTGATTCTACTGGTCCCAATGATTCTTTTGAATTGGGTCCGGGATCTTAAACCATTGACAAAGTTCATCACTTTGGGAAACATTTTCCTAATCATTGGATTGCTCATCATTTTCTACTACATTTTTCAAGACATTCCCCCAATTTGTGAGGATAGGGAAGACTTCCATGTATTCTTTGGCTCTTGGGGAGAGTTGCCTTTGTATTTCGGAACTGCTCTGTATGCCTATGTGGCCATTGGAGCGGTAAGCCTTACATCATATTGATCAAATGAACAAAATATTGCCCTAATTGTTTCCCAAAAACATCCGAAAATCCAAATTATTATCGTTTTATGCAGATTCTACCATTAGAACTTCAAATGAAAACTCCTCAAAGTTTCGGTGGCAAATGTGGAGTGATCAACGTCAGTATGATGATAGTCGGCTGCCTATACATAATTGTTGGATTTTTCGGCTATGTTAAATATGGAAATGAATCTAAAGGAAGCATCACCTTGAATTTGCCTGCAGGAGCTTAGTAAGACCTAGTCGAACATTTCACCAAAATTGCGTTGGAAGAAGCTTTCCATTCATTTTCCCTTTTCATTTGCAGCTTGGCAATGAGTGTCCGACTTGTAATGGCCTTGTCAATTTTCTTGAGCTACGCAATTCAATTTTACGTTCCAGCCACCACTGCGTGGCCAATTTGTGCACCTTTTCTCTCATGTGGAAGGAAAAACAATGATGCAGCAGAATACGCATTTAGAGCTGCACTTGTGATTCTCACCTGTAAGTTTTCAATTCTCGAATGAATCGTTCAATGCATTGGAAATGTGATAATAATGGGATGGGTATGCAAATTATTTTCAGTTGCCGTTGCAATAAGTGTCCCGAATCTTGGACTATTCATCAGTCTCGTGGGTGCTTTTTGCTCTTCTGTTTTGGGGCTAATAATGCCTCCAATCTTTGGCATATGCTGCAATTGGGCAGAAGGCTATGGAATGTTCCGCTGGAAGTTATTGAAGGACTTGTTTCTCATTTTCATTGGATTGGTTTGTTGCTGCACTGCCACATACGTGAGTATGAGGGAGATTGTTGCAAGTGTTTAGCTGTGGTGGGAAATACTGTGGATATTTTTATTATTATTAATTCATCTCATGTCATTGGCGTCTGGCTGTCAAATCTGTAATACCGACACCGACACTATTTAAAATCAAACAAATGGGCTTGATAAACAAATTGCTTGTAGCAATTATGCATGCCGAGTCGTTTTTTTTAATAAAGTTTTTGTGTGTCGTCAGGAATAAATAAGTTCCTTTAAATTGTGAATAAATAAAACAGCAACAGCCATACGCTAATGTTTTTTTACAGCTCTATTAGTTTTATATTGTCTCGACCTAATATCCTTGCCGAAATATAAAAAAATATTTGTATTCCGATTTGTATTTCCAGTCTATAATATTTAATAATTGCAAATATGCTTCCCCTTAATTGTTATTTAGTTTTTAGGGCGAGCTATTACTAGCTACCATGGTCTATGATGAGATTAAACTTGTCTATAGGATAATTTAGCTGGCAGCTTTGCGTAAATGAAAAGTACAACGTTGCATATTACTGAAATTGTGCCTATTTCCATGAATTTCGTTTCCGATCATTCCTGCTTTTGTATTGCATTGTAGAGTTACCTTAAATGAAAATTTCCTTAGCTTCAACCAAAGTCATTTTCTTTTCGTACAATTAGTAAAAGTACTGGAATTGCATTTGTACCACCAGCATATTTATAGGGAATTAATTAATGCTAGTGTGCCTCAAAATACTTTTATGACTTGTATTGTTAACTGTTAACCAAAAAATTTATATCCACTGAAATAAAGGGCTCTAAAACTATGTTTTAGGCACAAGAGGTTAACATTCTGAAAATAAAATCAGATTAATAACCTGGAATTTCTATCTCTTATTGATTTCCATTTACATTTTTTCCATTTGAAACGATTCCTTTTGTAGATTTACAATAACACGGACTATATTTTGCAAGAATGCTTCAAAATTTTGCTGCGGAATACATAATTAGTAAGTAGATAGTAAAAAAGGACACATTTGAGATTGTGATCCACCTTCTAATCGACAAGATCCGATTTCTTTGCCTACAGCATTTCCAAATCGCAGCTAATTAAAGGAAAACTTAGACTAGATTTCTCCCCCAATTTCATCATCATCAGCATTTATTACTTTACACCTATCTAAAATTGCGTTTAAATCTCTTTCATCTCGTGCCAGCAAGTAACTGGGTCCAATCTCAGGGGAAATCAATTTTTAATGAAGTTGCTCAACACCATTATTCCCTTCGTGAAGGTTCAATTACATACCAACCAAGTTCCATGCATTTCAATTTATCCCAGCACAAAAAAAGAATTTGCTCGTTCAAATGCTCAGCATACATACAATCTGACGCAAAAACCAACAGTGTAATAGAAAAATTATTTTTGTCCTTCGATTGGACAACACATAGGGATATACTAGGCTGAATCCCAAAAAAATCGTTTACTTTCACAGCAAACACAGATTCAACGAAATACAGTTTTTTCGCTTTTGAGATGTCGATGTCTACTTTCCTATGAGCAGATCCAATTCCCACTGACTGCGTGATCGCCTATTTTCAGAGGAAAACTATGCGCATAATACAAAAGGACATAATTCACCAAAAATGCATTGAATTTCTTTGTTTTCCATGCCTTTTGGTAAACCACATGAAACGAATTGCAATTGCACATTGCATCTTTTTAACTTCAAACAATCAAATATGATGTCCAATTTTTTCAACAGGTCTGTATATTGATTCTGGTAGCTTTTTTTCAAGAGCAGCCACATATCCCACATTAATAAATACATTGGATTTGTTTCAAATAAAAACCTTGAAATTGCATTCCGGCCTCAAACGTGTAAAAGTTTCAAAGGCAAATCAAAGAATGTAGAAAAACGAGCCTTGCAATACTTTCACTCCAACTCCGATGTATGAATATTGCTTAATCTTACTTTCTCGGTTTTGCATTCATAAGGCTGCTGCTGGATAATAATGAAATCAATCATACAATATTTCCAGACAAACAAATGCTCAAGTTTTGTGAAACTAAATTGCGGTTTATTTACTACTGGACATTACAAACCTACATATCAGCAATGACGCGCCCCTAAACCCAGTGGTTGACGCGTGCCAAACAAACAAAACCTTTTAGTGGAATAAGGACGTTAGTTGACGACAATCAAACAACTTTCATGGTTCCCCTCTCAGCATCTATTCATTTTGAATAAGTGCACACAAATTAATTTATTCGGCTAGACCGAAAGCCGACCTAATTCCTGTGAGTGCAGGCTCATTTTGAGTTCAATTATTTCATCAAACCCAACCGACCAAATAGAAATGACCGTCTCTTAAGACTCGTACCAACAAACGAAATGCTTGTCAAGGCTTTAGGGATCACTCACGTTGAATTAAACAGAATCTGAATAATACAACGTCCGCCCTTTTCATCTCGCTCTGCTGTTGTGGACCAAAACTATAAATGGAGGCACTATAAATAATGGTAATAACAAAAGTAGTGGCATGGAAGATTCCAATCAGTTGGGATTCACAGATATTTGTAAACAAACGCGTTGGCCAATTCAGGTCAAATCAGTCTATTTATTTCCCAGAACGTAACCTTCCCAATAAATTCTATGGACAATACATTGATTTTCATCATTTTTGAAAAGTTGAAAAAATTTATTCCAAATGCCACCATAAATCTGTCATTTGTCAAGTTAGTTAGTTAGTTGGTACCTGACCTAATGTGGATGTAAAAGAATCATTCTAAATCATAAATTTGTACAGCCTTGCAACCTTCACTTATGACTCAAGTTACACACAAAGCCCTGTGCAAATAATGTATTCTTGCAGATTACTATAGCTATAATGAACGATATTATCATTACTGCATAAAATATAATGCTACTCGAAAGCAAGCTATATACATACATATGATCATTAATGGGCATTCATTTTTGAACAAGACCTTGTTCGGACTTTTTATTCTCTTATATAACTAACTAACTCACTGCACTTGCACTTATGCTGCACACATTCAACTTTCCCATCCAACCATGTAAATCTGGCTCCGATTTTACTTCCTTGGTTTATCTTCTTCTATCGCATACAAAGTTTATTGATCCACAAAAAGTATGACACAAGGATCAAAAGAAAACTTTTATTTAGCCATAGGAATCCATACAGACTCCATATTATGCATTACTCAGTTTCCAAACTAATTCATCATCAATCCAATCCAAATTTGGAGTGTTAAAAACATTGCCTAAAGGCACTGGAAACCGTCTGTTCTTTTTCACATTTAATCCAGGGCCATCTTTTTAGTCTCTGGAACAAAAACTGCAACAAAAACTTTTGGCACTCGCTACAATCATACAAAGGGCTAATTTTACTACATTACTTATAGTTAGTTAGTGACTCAAAATATATTATAGTCAAAAGTTGTGTCGCCTTTTTTTGTACCATCAATATGAAACTTTTGTTGCATGCACTAAAATTGTTCTCTTCCAGTCCAGCAGTTCAGTTAAGTGAGTGAATAAAGCACGCATACATGCACAAAGCCACAGAGTGAAATAAGCCAGGCCAAGTAAATAGGCAAACTCTTTGCTCCAGACAACTGCAGGCAGACACAAGGTCTCTTCACATTTCTTTATCTTTATCAAACTTTCACTATAGACAGTTTGCAAGCGGTTTGCATCCTCAAACTCTAAACTAACTTTATTTCTCACGCTCAAGTTGTGCGAAAAACTTTTACTGCTGATCTATCTATAAAAAGGGGGTAAAAATTAAATCTACTTTATATTGCATTCCTTCAGACACCAGCTAGAATTGTGATTGATCTCAACTTTTTTAACATGCATGAGTTTGTATAGCAGTCAAAAGGTTAAATCTAAAATTCAGGAACTATATAGCTCAAAAAAGCCATAATTTTCTTGTCTGGGGAACTACTTGAGCATTTCCTAATTTGCTCCAATGGTAGGTGAGTAACCCTATATTACATTTCCGTGCGCTCAATCGAAAATTCTGAGCACAGCTACAGAATACATTACCAGATTAGACAACTCGAGCTTGTATACAGTTTGACAAGACTGGACGAAAAAGTTTTGGGTGAAAAGAGAGTCTGTCACCAATAATGTGATGAGTGCGCGTATTGGTCTCCCATAAAACAGTTAGTTAGTTAGTTAGTAAGTGCACACAGAACCCGCTTAAATAGGAGCCGGGAGACGAAACGGGATCAGTCGGGGTATAGAACTGCAACAGGTTAGTCACTTCATAAGTTAGTTAGTTCCTTTACACAAAAAATAATTTATCGAGACACTTTAATTTCCTGTGCATGTGTACTTGACACATATGACTACACTCTGGAGGAGATACCAACTAACTATTGACTCCAAATTCTTTTATTTATGGCGTCTTCAGTGCTAGGCGACACAAATAGTAAAATGCAATGTGCAGTCAGTTTTTTAAGTGTGGTCGTCCTAGTGGTGGGCGTTGGAGCTGTGGCATTTTTCATCATTTGGGCTATTGAAGGTTTCTATGATTTTTTATACATATGAATATTTAATTGATATAATAATTTCCTTCTAATGGTCATCTATGAGATATTTTATCTTAGAAAATTTTAAATAGTATAGTAATAGTAGTGTTTCCTTTTCATATGCACAATGTATAACATGAATTCAACTTGTGTTTCAAGAACATGAATGTCCGCCTACTTCATTCGTATGCGAAGAAGATGGGAGATGCTTGGCCAAACGGTTCCAATGTGACGGCGTTCCACATTGCAAAAATGGATCTGATGAGCAGCCAACACATTGCAGTAAGGTTCATACTTACTTGTATAGTTGTAGGTGGAATATTGACATTAGAGAAACTTAACGCATGCAGTAATTGTCGGGTATGATATACACTATAGAATATGGCAAATGGTTTTACCAGAAAATATTTCTACACCAGTTAGTTTGAACTAGTATTTGCTAGCTACCCATGTAACCACTTTTATGACTGTAAAATACTAATTACAGATGATTTAACCAACACACTGGATTTTCTCCTGAAACATACATCAGGCTGTGAAAGTAGATTTGACAGCTCCAATAACGATTCTTTTGGTAAGGGCAAGTTATTACATTTGTTCAATTGAAGTATAGATAAAATACTCACAATGTTTTCTCCTATATAGTGAAGAAAAGTCCAGAGCAATGCAGGAGCTCAAAACGTACAATCTACTGTAATAACACAGCATGGGAAGAGATTCCTTGGGAGCAGATTGATGTGCATGCATACACACTGTAATTTTTGCCTAACTAACTAACTAACAAACAAAGTCAACAGTGTTTATTATAATATTTTGATTTTGTATTGGATTGCATTCCCTAGGACTATGGATACAGTGATATCAACCGACAGCTTAAATGGCTCCCCGCTGGAAAATAATGCTCTGAGCAAACTGTAATTACTTACAGTAGCCAAATATCATGTAGTCTATTCTGTTGCATGCCAGAAAGCTACAAAATTCATGGAAAGACATTGTACTTGAACTTGTGTGTACTCATATTGGTGTGTTTTTTAGGTATTTGGAAAATAACGTGATCAGATCACTACCGGAAAACAGCTTGTGCCACTTGGACTCATTGTGTTGGCTTCACTTGACAAATAATTCAATAGATACTATTGACCATGGAGCATTCTGTGGATTCAAGAGCTTGGAATGGCTGTAATTGGTTCACAAATGATCTAGTATTTGCTCTTTTTGTGATCGAGTCTTTTACATTTTTATGATGATTGCCTTTCTAGAACTCTGTCAAACAACAATCTAGAGTTGAAAGAATTCCAGTTTCGAGGGATGCCTAAATTAGATGCACTGTGAGCGACGTTTTTTTGTAGACAGTTTATTAGTACATACATTTTACGTGCAAACATTAAAATGCTTGCAGTAAGTAATGAAGGAATTGAGTTTGAAGTATATATGATTTTTACGGCTTTTATACAGCTTTCTGGAAAATAACCGTATAACTACAATTACTGCATACCTTTTCCGTGATTTGAGAAGCTTGACTATTTTGTAAGTACTCATTAAAATGTTTCCTTTAAACATTGTGAGCGTAAAAAACGGTCGTTCTAAAATTTAACGAGTTTTTTTCTATTTCCAGAAATCTTAGATCTAATAGCATTTCTAGTATTCATGAGCGAGCTTTTCGATATAACTTGCTTTTGAAGGATCTGTAAGTTTTTGAGATTTATAATCTAACAGTCAACAATGGCAACAAATAGTTTATAATGTCATGTTTTTTACATGCAATCTGTTCGATTGATTGTTCAAAATAATTCTATGGGGTGAAATGAAGCAATTTATCTTCCAACAAATTAATCCAACTGCTTCCCAATGTACTGGAAGGACAAAAACAGTTAACCAAACTGTAAGCTAAATTACTAGAACTTATTGACTGATACTTTTAGACACCAAAAACAGCTATTAAAATGTGCGTTTGAAATTATTTCACAGTTATATTGGGAATAACCCATTTCAACGGATTTCAGCTGAAGTTTTTTCACCACTTACACGACTCGAGTCATTGTAATACATTGAATCTCTGCAAACACTTTTTGTCCATCCAATTGTATAGTTCTAAGAATGAATTTGACACTGTTTTTTTTTCAGGGAATTAGAAGAAGTAGACATAAAAGCCCTAGATGTTGAAGCTTTCAATTATCTTCCCAATTTAGATTATGTGTAAGCAAGCACAACCCATCCATTACTATCGCTTCTCTATGCAGCATTACTAATATTTTATTTTTCAACAGAATCTTCAAAAAATTTCACTACTGTCGATTTGTACCCAAAGCATCCCGATGTTTTCCCACTTCAGACGGTTAGCGCTCAAATACAGTTATTCTTACTTTGCCCTCAATAACGAATTGTATATTTTCACATTGCCCCCATTTACACTATAATTATTCCATTGCAGGGCTCTCATCCACAGAAGACTTACTGATTGGCAAATTCCTGCGAATGACTGTATGGATAGTTGCAGTTCTGACCCTAATAGGAAATATCACCGTTTTTGTGAGTCGCTGGTGCCGAAGTAAGCGAACGCAAATCCTTGATGTCTTCATTAACAACTTGGCTGGTATGCATACAACATATTCAACAAACAAAACTATTTCATTTTACTATTTTACGAGAATCCCATAACTAACTAACTAACTATAACTTGCAACATTTTACGCTTTTATACTGTCGGCTCCAAGCAAAAACTTCGCGTGTCTTTTATTGACTTTTAGTTAGTGACTGACTATATAAATCCATTTGAACTTTCGGATGAATGGTCCTGGAGTCATGCATCTGTTTGATAGAAACTAACTAACTAAAACCCTTCCCAATTTGTTTCAACTTCAAAAAATGATAATGATTTTACAGGAGCAGACTTTCTGATGGGCATCTATCTATTCATTTTGGCTGTTAAGGATGTTCAGTATCGTCATGAGTACAATATTCATGCATATGCATGGACCACATCATTTCTGTGCTCTACTATCGGCATTCTGGCCATGATTTCCTCAGAAGTACGTAAGATAGGAGGGGACACAAAAGTATATTTATGCAAATCCTTGGTAGTAATTAAATCCCAAGTAGAATTTGTTGGTAAGCCATATAAGAGAAGCAGTAAAACGGGTGTAGTTAAAAAAGCTATAATAATTAGGGGTGGAAAAAAGAGAGGAAAAAGTGGCAAATCGAGGGGTCTCATGTATTTATGCAATGTGTTTTTACTACAGCAAATAAAATTTCCCATTCACGTTGTTATCATAATAATAATAATGGCTGTGTAACTAACTAACTCTTGAATTAATACTCACACATAGGTCTCACTTCTTATTTTGACTCTAATGTCATTGGAACGGTATCTTGTCATCAGTGGTCCATTTGCGTACCAAAAGAAGTTGAACGTGAAATGGGCTCGAGCTTCCATCATTATTATTTGGCTTTTTGTCACAGTCCTGGCATTGGCTCCTGGTTCGTTAAAATGAGGAAATTAAAGTGGAACAAACACATTTTACTGCTTTGTTATTATCCAAGGTTTTTGGCTAATGGTTCATTTTTTTCTTCAAATTAATAGCTATTCAATGGCAAGGAAAATCATCGTTTTATGGAAGCACTGGCCTTTGTTTCCCTATGCATTTGGATGATCCGTATTCCATTGGCTGGCAGTACACGGCTTTTGTTTTCATTGGATTGAATTCCGCTTGGTATGTCATTTTGGTGTTTTGAAACTAGAAATAAACAAAGAGAGTCTTTTATATTCACTCAGTTATAATCATTGTTTTCCTGCAGCTTAATTCTCATCACACTGTCTTACGGAATGCTTTTTGTTGCCATCCGAAAAACACAACATTCAACCCCAATCGTTGTCAAAGATATGGAAATGGCTCTGCGATTTTTTCTCATGGTTGTCACTGATTTCATTTGTTGGGCACCCATAATATTTCTTAAAGTTTTAGTTTTGAAAGGATTTCAGATTCCAAGTAAGTAATAATACCACAAATTAGAGTGGAAAACTGCCGCATGTTCAACATCTCCACTACTATTCTGTCATGTCCTCATACAATAGACAATAGCTAACTAAATAACTAACTAACAAGCATGGTTTCCTGATCATTGTGATTTTTTTTACATAGAGGAAATAATTGCATGGGTTCTTATTTTGGTCCTCCCCATCAATTCTGCCATGAACCCATTTCTGTACACATTTTCCACCAAAGATGTGCGCAAAAAGCTGTTTCGGCTTTGCACTTTTGCATCTACTCATGCAAAAACTAACAACACCCATGGATCTTATGGTAATTTAATTTGGCCTAGTATATATTTAGAATTTCCTAAAGTTTCTAAAGTTACCCATGTATTTTTTCAAATCATAGATGCAAATGTGATGCTAGGCAAAGGCGGTGGAGGAACATCAGCCACAAATTCTTTGATCAACGATACAGGATTGGGAGCCAGAGTGAACTGGGATGACTCAAATCAGTCTCGGTATAACAAAAGATCCAGAGAAAATGTCCGGTTGCAAAATTTGACCAATAATGGTCTGGAAGGACATGAAGAAATATTTCCCAATTGAATACTGCATTTTATAAACCATATCCAGGATTCTCATCTAATCCAATCCACCCAATAAGTTCTCTCCTAATTTCATAGAGTACAAAATATCCATGATCCAGAGGATCTCATATAAACAGCTATAGATCGGACAGTATTGTTGAATAGATTATGCTGACTTTAACGAATGTCTGCACTTTTGTAAACATTGCATACTACTACTACATACATGTATTTAATGTACGTTATTAATGGCTTACAGGCTATTTACTAACTAACTAACTTAATTACTATCCAACAAAGGGGTAAACAAATCAGAAACTGTATTGTATCCTAAGAAATATTTACCACAATCACTCAAGTTATATAACAAGATAATTAATCACATGCTTATTAAAAATGTGTCGCTAAGAATTTGAATTCCTTACAACTTGCATCACAGTTGAGCTGTCCTGTGAAGAAGATTATTATTATTGTTATTACAGTGTGTGGTGGTGGTCATTTGATTTATAGAGCTATTAAAGTGTTATACACCATGACCTTGCGTGAATCTGGTCAAAACTGTGAAGAAATGAATCCAATCATATCCACATTATTGACTGACAATTACGCATGCATAATCTTTATAGGTGATTGTTGGGTGAATTACGAGAAAAAATTTCATGTCCATTTATTGTAAATAAATGATACTATCATTGGTCAATATCACTATAATGCAATGGAATTGTGTGTATAGAATGACTCCCATAATCATCCTTTAATGTTTCTTCAACTTATACTCAATTGTTATTATGACAGCTAAAAAAATGTGTCCGCACAACTAACTATCAATAGTACCCTGTTCTTAAACATGTGGCAATCCACATAACTATACAACTTTAAACTAACTTAATCATCATCATATTATAATAATAGCCACAAAATGGTGCACAATTCCTTAGCATGGTTTTCATCACCTGTGGCTATATCCCCAGTTATATTCTACATTCCAATTGCTCTGGTTTTTATTACGAGTGAAAATGACAAGTTTTTGACTTGTGCTGAATTTGGAGAAGACGGAATGGATATCTCCATTGAGGATGAAATAGAATACCCAGACCATGTTGTGTACAGTGAGTTTCCACAATTTACCTGATTGTATTTTTTTGCTACTATTATTATAATCCATTAAGATCAGTATCAGGACAGGGTAATAATATAGTCACTTTCATTTTTATCAATTACCAAGCCAGCTGGTTTGTTAGCATATAAGTGCATTGCGTGATGCAGTAGTCAATTTATTCACAAACGGTGCATGAACTCAATTACAGAATTCCGGTACGTCCAACGAGGATTGGGATACAATCATAAGAAACAGGAGGTAAAAAGTTCCTTGAGAACTGTAAAATTTCCATTCAAAATGGACAAGAAAACATTCAAGTTTGTAGTTGGATCCCGTATGGAGCAAATTTTAAAAGATCGGAATGAGACTGCTGACTTAAAAGCTATTGAAGACTATTATACAGACGACTATGATTTCGAGTTTGCAAAAAGTGGAGCGTCAATCCCTAATTTTTCTGCTAAATATACTGAGTCGCTAGCAAAACAACTGAAAACAGTTACTACAGAGGCTCCGGGACGTTAAAAGGACTGAAATTATTTGAACCTATAATTTTGCTTTGTTTTTGCACCCATTTGTGAGAAACAGTTTTTTGTATTCAATTGCAAGAGAAAATAGAAAAGCCGCAACCGATTTTTTTTTGCAATTACCTGTGATGTATATATTTACAATCTACCGCACTGTTTAATTTTCACTATGTTATTATTATGCTCACGAAACTCGCACAATTTAATATGGGATTTCACATTTACCATTTCAGCCAAGTTTAATGGGTTAACATGCTAGCTAACGGGATATATTATATTAATAGTTAGTATTCATCATGGATTTACTACCAAATAGAGGTAGTTTAGTAAAAAAAAGGAACTATTCACTTTCTGTTTACTTTTGCCACTTTCTAGAGCACGCCTATTCAATTCCAATCTTAATTACTATTGACTTTTGTGTGCCACAAAAACCCAACGTTCTTCTGTATTATACAAATGACGAAATCCAATCCAATATTATCTCTTACTCACGTCACAGAGCAAACACAGACAAATGCATTCTTGCGTAATCCACCACTGCCCTATGCCATTTCATCAAGCCAAAGCATGCTCATATCCGTACATTTTAAAAGCCATAGAGATTGGCGGAACTCAAGAGCCCTTAAGTCCACACAAATTAAAATGTCTGCTCTTCAGCTCCTAATCTATGCCAAGGAAAGTAAAGTTAAATGGATTTTACATTACACATAGGAGATACTGGGGTAGGTAACCCAGTCCTTTAAATACGGTTGGATCAATTTTTAATACCATCAAAGGTGATTTAGCCATTGTGTTCAACTAACTAACCAAACCTCACGGACGGAAACGAACAATTTATCAATATGAAATCCTTTTTGGTAAGTTAATCCCAATTTCGGTGCGGCTGAAATTATCATACCCCGATTTTCAGTATCTATGCAATAATATATGGATTGTAATACTAAAATTACGTTCTCAATAGGTTTTTGCCGCTATTGTGGCAGTAGTCAACGCTGGGGCCCGAACTTTAAGCCCAGACGAATCCCAGGAGATCCTCTCCCTTTTCGAACGGCATTGTGGATCCGGCAACCCAGGAAGTCAAGATGGCAACACCTTCTACTACTGCAAACTTTCAACCGACACGATTAAAGAATCCAAAGACTATTCCAAAGAAATCGATAGTAAGGACACTCCAAGTCAAGTTGTTTTCGTACGGCCACCCAGTTACGAGTTCAACCATAATGTCGCCCTCATCGGATCTCCTGGGAAACCACAAGATACTAAAATCTATGTGTTGCCTTCAACTGCCAGTCACAACTTGGAATTCCAAGACCAACGATCAGGAAATATCGAAGCAAAGAAACCTTCCTTATACTTTTTATCCAACCGTCAAACCAACTATGATGGAACTGGAAGTGGAACGAATCCTATTGGAGCCATTGTTACTCAACGACCTCCTCAAACTGGATACAATTACAATGCTCCAGCCAAATCATTCAATCCACGGGGGGGATACAACAGTGGTTCCAGGAATTTACGAAGTAATGACTACAATTTAAGAGTTCCCGCCGCTGCCGCTTCAACCAGTGTGTATTCCTCAGTGAGCAGACATTAACAATTCTTTGTGAGCTTAATTTCAAATATGGTGCTCTGGTCACTTTGTCTGAAGGTTATCGAACGGAAATAAAAAATATTTTACAAGTAAGCATACACTACAAACACACATTACGGTGCTAAAGCCTGTTATCATTTTTTTTATTGCTCGAGTTCTTAATAATTTTAATATTGCACTAGAACAGATGATTGTTGTAGCTACCAACTACATGGTAAAGGAGGCTGCATTACTAACTAACTATAACTATTTAACATGGGAAATTATCTTGTTCGACATGACTGCTGTATAATCTGACTCTGGGAATGCAAATTGTGCATTTTAACAATTTAATTACTAAAGACATGGCCTTGTCAACCCATGTTGCTCTGAAATTAAAAATGGACGCGAAATGTTCATCATCGGATATTTGTCCTTCCTATATCTATCGGTATCACACATTTTGTTCCTTGATACAGATGGCATTCACTAACAATTACTAGTTAGTTAGTTACTATTCTACTTTATCGTTTATCGCCAAGGAGGAATATTATGTGACACTAGATTTTACAAATGTGGAAAGTCACTCAAACTGACTCAGATTGATGACCGTGTGGAATTTCAGACAACACTCACTAAAATAGAAATTTTTAGTGGCTTTCCTTGAATAGAGCATTTTAAACAATACTAGTTAAACATGGGTAAGTAAATATGGTCACATATTTTTTCTCATAACAAAAGGTAATATTTTAAATTTGAAAATTTTATTGCTGTGGACTTCATACCTTTTTCTTGTCATTGATAAAATCACAAAGAAATAAAACAACACAATAATGCACAATTTTCTAGGTATATTAGTTGTAGCTAGTAGCCATAAAACATTAACAGAACATGAGTCCTCCTGATAGGTAATAATTAAATGAACACCTATTTGCATACGAAAAACGGCTTGTATAGTGAATTCGTGATCTCTGTGAATGCCATAATGATGTATGGATTGTTTTTTTCTTCAAAATGTAGCAAAAATTCATCATCATTATCATTGACTATCATCGATCTAATGACACATATTATTGGAAAAAAGAGAGAGCCATTGCTAACGTCAGCCATGGTAGGATGAATCAAAAATCTTGCATACAAAAAGTTTATGACACCGTGTTTACATTTTTTTTGTTCAAAAACACACTTGTTAGTCTTGAAAAAAACTACATAGTACATAATGGACAGACAGAAAGATTACAGATTATACTCAAGATTGTGTACCATATAGCCGGAGTTGAATATGTGAAGTCAAATTATACGGATGAGAAGATTATGTGGAAGGATTTTTCATGTTTTTTCACACTTGTCAATCAAACAGTAAGATTCATTCATCCTCATCAACCATATAGCATGTTATTCCCTGCTGTGTGCAAATGCCACAGTCCACATTATTCGTTGGCTGATGGACACTGGTAGCTAATTAATAATAATGGTGATTGTACATTCAAAGCTAAAGTGGAATTCATGCAAATGTTTGTTTCAGCTTAGTTAGTACAGAAAAGCAGATTAAAAAGGATTCACGAAAACTGTGTTCTTTTAATTACTCTAAGGTGAACAGGATTCTTATTTATAGCTGTTCTTTATGATTAGCTGTTTTAGAAGCAAAAAATTAGGTCAACAAATCTTAGACGAAGGTAAGATGTTTTCCCATGGTTGGATTCTTTTGATCTGTCTGGTCTCCTATGGATTCAAAAAATCATATCCGCTATGAAGTGCCTGTGTTTTTGGATCGCCAGATTTATGACGTCGTTTTTATTGCTCAGAATCTGTAATTTTTAAAAGCTACTCAAAAAACGGCTGTAGCAGATTGTGAAGGATCATCTCTCGAAAATATTAAACGCAGGTCGGGAAACGCTGACAAAAGTATTGCATATTGATACTGCGACGTTTAGGTACCTTTTTTGTGCTTTGGAAATACGTGTCATTTACATTTTTATATACCTATATTGCATGATAAAGCTCTGCATTGTCTTTCAAGCCTCATTTTTTTCAAAAGCATTTTGAACAATTAGTGCCACGTATTGAAAAATCTAATCAATTTACTACCTAAAGCTCACCACAGCTACTCACTTGATTTGATGTCATTGACATTTGCAAATCGTCTCGAATAAATTACCATAATATCAGAAAAGCGTGTCTGCAAGTGCGATAGACTCTGCTTTGACATAGTTTGATAATATCGCATGAAATTCATGTGCTAAGATTACAATAAAGCTCTCACTCATTAGGATTCAACAAAGTTGTCCTGTCTCATCCATAATCACTCTAAAATACGATATAATGTGTCATGTTTGCTCCCATTGGTGAAAAAATAAAACACTGTGTAATGCACTCTAAAAGATACATTAAATTTTTATGGACTACTTTACATTTTTATCTGTTCCATATTATCAGACATAACGAACAACCTAATGCAGAATTCTTAGTTACTCACTTCCCAAGCATAGTATTTAGGAAATGAGGAATTCAAACAGTATTTGAAAGACTTCAATTTCCTTTAAATCCCAGCAAAACGGCCTTTTAGGTCCTCAAATCATACTTTCAGTTAAAAACCTTGTTACCACCCATCGGAACCATGATTATTCCTATGTACTTGATTGAAAATACACATGTGCACTTATCCTTTAGATAAGGAGCCTTTTATCCCAACTTCTAATGTACCCTAATTGGAACTACTACTATAAGAAACTTTTAAACTTGCAAACGCACTTCCCCTCAATCATCATAAAAAGTGACATGAATGGGAAGATAACCATAAATGCCAAATCCACTCGTGACTCTTTTGTTATACATAAGGAACTATTGAGTTGACAATTTGATGGACACAAGATTCAATTCATTTCTCTCATATTACATAGAGAGACTCCATTCTAACTAACTAACTAACTAACTATATGAATGAATTTGTCCGCAGTTAAATGCACCTATTGAGTATAGGACATTATGATGATGATTGAGATAACAATAATAACACTATCGTATTTATTTATCCTGAGGTAATCATCTGTTTGAAATGTGCAATGTGCCCCTCAAACACCCATCATCATCTCAATCATCATAATTATTGCATGAAAACAGTGAGATAATGTAATCCTTGTCCAAATCTTGTTAGCAACCTGTAGCTATGATGAGCGGCATCCTGTACACACAAACAAAGCACACACGGTTTCTTAGTTAGTTAGTTAGTTATCACAAGATTGCTCCATCATCCATTCCATGATGTGCAGAAAGCTAGCAAAAGTAGCATTCACCATGTAGTACACAGGGGATGAGAGGGGGCATACAAAAGATGTAAAGAAAAGTGCAACTTATAATAATGATGGAGTGCGTGGGTAATTTTTTTGCATATGTAGTGTATGGAGACTAATAAAAATCCACTATTTTTCCTATTTGTCACCTTCTCATTGTTCATGTGCCTGGCTAAATAATAATTTATCTTGCAGTATAAAGCAAAAGTAACCTACCTTGTGGGATATACCAAGTGCGTACACTGAGAGAGATTACTCAGTTTAGCCATCTTTTTTGACCAATTTCTATGTCAAGGCCCCCCTTCGCATCCAATGAATGTACACATGCTTTAAAAAGGGACAGGCTCCATCAGATCTTTAATCATTCCAAGCTAGCAGCTCTTGCTCTCTGTGTAGTATTTTTTCCCACTTGTGAAATCATAGTCATCAAAAATGAAAACCTTTTTGGTAAGTCAATATACGAAATTCTGAAAAACAAATAAACAGGAGCTAAGGAAATTTTAGTACGGACCGACTTGATTGTGTGCATTCTTTTTCTCACAGGTATTTTCAGCTATCATCTCCGCCACTTATGCTGGTGTAGGAATCACGTAAGTCACAAACTATTGCAAAATTCTTTATTTACTCTGAAAATACAAAGAGTTTGCCAAAAAACTTCATATTTCATTCTCAGAACTCCACAAATTGAAGCCGAGGCTCTTCAATTATACGAGAGACATTGTTCAGGCCGTTCCGATGGCGGCAATGATGGTAACCTCTACGTATATTGCAAAAGAGCCCGTGAGAACATTGAAGAGAACTTGCAACATCAAATCGAAGTGACTCCAGGACCGGATGCTCCTAAACAAGTGGTCTTTGTCCAACCACCAAGCTACAACTACAACCATGACATCACATTGACTGGAGGAGCTGGAAAGGCACAAAAGACTGTCATCTACGTATTGCCATCCAAGAACTCTCACAATGTGAACTACAATGATGAACGTGATGGTGAAATTGCTCCAGAGAAACCATCCCTCTACTTTTTGGGAAATGGCGGCGAGTCTGATTCCAAAATCGATTCTGGATCCGTAACTCCACCACCAGCTGCTGGATACAGATATAATGCCCCACAACAAGGAGGTTTGGCTTACAACTAAACAATATTATGGACCAAGAGAACCCAGTGGATAGCTAGATGGATAGACTGTTTATTTATTATTGTTGTCTGTGAAAAATCATTTTTGAACATGGGAGGGGTGAAGCTTATATAAATAGATTCCATAAGTAAGTTTTTAGCAACTAACTAAGAAAAGATTTCAATGCAATCTCCTGCCAGTCGGGAAACTAACTGACTATGACTTGTTTTTGCTTGTAGTTAAACAATCCATGACTAAATGTGATCTGAATGGAAATAAAAGTGAGATGTTTCGTTGATGCAACATATTATTATAAACTAAGGCTTTTACTCACGTTTTGGAAAACATATTATCAACAAGTGACAAATGGTAAATTAAAATGGGAAAAACCATAACAAGCCATTGGAATTTATGTGGTGCTAACTAACTAAGCTGTAATAGCACAGTTTTCAACTACTGTCAGTAAGTTAGTTAACACAAAATGTTTCCACCCTTGTTAGTTAGTTACTTAGTACACAACTTGTCAAAAAATGAAGTATGGCAAGCCACGAATTTTTTGTTCTGATTAGTTGCACTTGCACTTTTTTCTCCATTCCATATTTGTCGACCGTGAACAATATTTCATGCATGTGGCGTGCATTAACAAACGTAGTACAATGTCCAACATAGGAGTCACGTAGAGCGCAACAATAAATAGCTAACGTGTGTCATCTAGATTGTTAGTTCGTCAGAAATTCTTCTACTTCATCCCTGTAAAAAAGGTGGGGGACGAGACACGCTACAAATTAAATGTGTTGCTATATTGGTTGTGATTTAACACCTTTTATATAGTATAGAGCAACTTCCTTTTGCGTACATAAACAATGCCAACAAACGAACTGTATACACTGACCGCCCATATAGTTTTTCGTAGTAAAAAGTGTAGGTTAGTTAGATGCATAATTTTATGACCAAGTTGGCTGAATCATCTATGAAATAAGTAGAGTATAATTTCAAGTGGTCACGTAAGCTAATTCAATTCATTAAGAACATGACGATGCTCTCATTAGTATGCATTAATTATAAGCAGTGTGAAAAATGGAAACGCATCAGTTTGGGCCATATACGCAAATCGAATTCCAATAGTGATGTATCCCCCTTTTAACTCTGTGAAGACACTTTATAAGGCACACGTAGTTGGATAAAATGTATCTTATGTGGTCACAACCCCTACAAATATTCATGCTAATAAGATAATGACAGAAATTGGGACACATGCTTATGCATAGTACCAAAAAGTCAACAAATTGTGACTATATCAGTTGCATGTTGATGTTAGTTTGTTTGTGATTGTGTGGGCTGAAATTTTCGTAATATTTCTGCAAAACACTTCCCAATTTCTAAATCATTGTCTACAACATGTTATAGTTGACTCCAAAATCAAAATGGGGATAATGCAATCAACTATTTCTTTGCTTATAAGCTTTGTCATACCTTTTCCCCTGTTTCAGTCTGTTGACATCTACACGTGTGTGAAAAATCATCATGAATTTCTTCCGCATTTTGGTGAGTTTTACTGTCCCATCATTTTAACAGTCCAATCAACAATTTACACAAAAATTTATATTAAATGTATCCATATTACTTTTCCAGGCCTTTTTCTTGGCCACATTAGTGGCTACTGTCTTAGCTGGTGTAGGAATTCTATCACCGCAAGAAGAAGCCCGTGCATTTGAACTATGGACGAAATTTTGCTTAGGACCCAATCAAGTGGGTCCATATGGGACAAATTATGGACCAACTCAAGTTTATTGCAAAATCGCTACTGGTGAACAAGAGGAAACATATAATCACCAAATTCAGATTCCTCCTTCCACTCAAGTCCATTCACAAGTAGTATTTGTGCGTCCTCCACCAGTTAGATATAACCATTTGGTACACATTACTGGTTCTGCTGGTCCGAAATCCCCACCGGCCAAGATTTACGTTCTTCCACAGAAGAATTCTCACCAAATCAGTACAAGTTATATACCTGGCCAAGCGGAGAAACCAGAGAAGCCTGTTGTTTACTTTTTAAAGGGTTCACAAGGAGTTATTGAAGGTAGCCAAGTGTCGCCACCACCTGAATATGGTCCGCCGTCAAATCAAGTGTCCCCACCTCCTCAATATGGTCCACCACAAAGTCAGCAGCCGTATGGGGCAGAAAGTGCCACCAATTCGGAGACAG
>Ga0210040_10002902_pt1 | contig 23679 bp, 17 predicted proteins | sample CryGeyCG12114_NA_FD_185462 | JGI IMG/M metagenome (GOLD analysis project Ga0210040, IMG submission 185462) | Groundwater microbial communities from aquifer - Crystal Geyser CG19_WC_8/21/14_NA (SPAdes) (version 2) | ecosystem: Environmental > Aquatic > Deep subsurface > Groundwater | place: USA... | reverse complement strand
TCCGCTGTCTTTCACGATGCGTTCCTGGGTGTCGTAGTCGACGCGCACGATACCGAAGCGTTTCGAATAGCCGAAGCCCCACTCGAAGTTGTCCATGAGTGACCACACGGTGTAGCCGCGGAGATCGACGCCCTGGTCGATGGCGCGGTGCGCTGCCGTGAAGTGGCGATTCAAGTAGTCGACGCGGTCTGCGTCATGCACCCGTCCGCCGACGACGGTATCGGGGAAGGCCGCGCCGTTCTCGGTGATCATGAGCGCCTGCTCGGGGAACTGACGATGAAGGTCGAGCAGTAGCTCTTCGAGACCGTCGGGGGCGATATTCCAGCCCATATCCGTATACGGTCCGGCCTGCACCTGGAACTCGACGTCGCCGCTGCCGGGCCACGGCGATCCGCCGACATCCTTGTGCCCATCGGCGTTCTCACGGGGAGAGACTCCGTCCCACATCTTCACCGTGACCGTGGAGTAGTAGTTGACCCCCAAGATGTCGACCGGTTGACGGATGAGCGCGGTGTCGCCGTCACGGACGAACGACCAATCGGTCACTGCCGCGGTGTCGTCGATCAGGTCGGCCGGGTATTCGCCACGGAGCATCGGACCGGTGAATGCTCGGTTCGCGAGCGCATCGATCCTGCGCCGCGCTTCAGGCGTCGTCTCGTCGTCGCCGCGGATGACATGGAAGTTCAGCGTGACCGAGGTCTGCGGGTCGTTCGTCGCGGTCTCCCTGATCACGGGGATCGCGAGCCCGTGCGCCAGGTTGAGGTGGTGCACTGCGGCGAGCGCCGCGGCGCCGTCGGTGCGCCCCGGGGCGTGCGCGCCCGACCCGTAGCCGAGGTAGGCGGAGCACCACGGCTCGTTGAGGGTCGTCCAGGTGTGGACACGGTCGCCGAGAGCCCGCACCGCATGCTCCGTGTACTCGGCGAAGCGTTCGGCGGTTGCACGGTTGGTCCAGCCACCCTCGTCTTCGAGGGCCTGGGGAAGATCCCAGTGGTAGAGCGTTGCGATCGGCCGGATCCCGCGATCGAGCAGTCCGTCGACGAGGCGCGAATAGAAGGAGAGCCCCTTCTGGTTCGCGGGGCCCGAGCCGGTGGCCTGGATGCGCGGCCATGCGATCGAGAACCGGTATGAGTCGAGTCCGAGACCCGCCATGAGGTCGAGATCCGATTCGAGCCGGTGGTAGTGGTCATCGGCGACGTCGCCCGTGTCCCCGTTCCACACCTTGCCAGGGGTGTGCGAGAAGGTGTCCCAGATCGACGGGCCGCGCCCGTCCTCGTTCGCCGCGCCCTCGATCTGGTACGACGCGGTGGCCGATCCGATCACGAAGTCGGGGGCGAACTCGAGTCCACCATCGCGATAGTCGGGTGAGCCTTTGGTCACCATGACAGTTCTGCCTTTCCGTTCGATGCCGTGACCGCTTCGCTGCCAGCCACCCGCACAGCGTATGTGAGAGCGCTCTCCGAGTCGACCGAGATATGTCGGTCGGATCCACTCACCGCGAAATCCGCGCTCTCACCCCGGGGGTTCGTGACGGTGACGGTGCGGCTCCAGTCGCTGTCACTCGGGTGGACCTCGAGAACGAGCCCATCGAGGAAGTCATAGTCGGCGGTGTCGGCGCGAGCACCCCATGCGATGACCGCTCCCTCACGGAAGTAGAGCGGAAGAGTGTCGAACTCGTGGCGCTCACGGAGCCAGCGACCGCCCTCGATTCGCTCGCCCGTCCAATGGTTCGTCCACGTGCCGTGCGGCAGGTAGAACTCGACGTCGCCCGCGGCATCGAAGACGGGCGCGACCAGGACATCCGACCCGAGCATGTACTGGCGATCCAGTAGGCGCGCGGTCGGGTCGTCGGGGAACTCGAGGACCATGGGACGCATCACCGGCACGCCGGTGGACGTCGCCTCGAGCCCGGCCGCGTAGAGGTAAGGCATGAGCCGGAGCTTCAGCTCGAGGAACCGACGAGTCACATCGACGGCGCTCTGGCCCGGAGCTTCGCTGCCGTCGTCGAAGACCCACGGCACCCTGTAAGACCCCGAACCGTGCAGCCGTGAGTGACTGGAGAGAAGTCCGAACGCCACCCAGCGCTTGAAGACGCCCGCGTCGGGTGTGCCTTCGAACCCGCCGATGTCGTGGCTCCAGAAGCCGAACCCGCTGAGCGCGAGCGACAGACCGCCTCGCAACGTCTCCGCCATCGACGAGTAGGTCGAGGTCGAGTCGCCGCCCCAGTGCACGGGAAGACGTTGCCCCCCGGCTGTCGCCGACCGAGCGAAGAGCACAGCCTCGCCTTCGCCACGAACCTCCTCGAGCACGTCGAAGACGGCTTGGTTGTAGAGGTGGGCATAGAGGTTGTGCATGCGGTCAGGGCTCGAGCCGTCGAAGTAGTCGACCTCGAGCGGGATGCGCTCACCGAAGTCGGTCTTGAAGCAGTCGACCCCCTGGGCCAGAAGTAAGCGCAGCTTGTCCTGATACCAACGGACGGCGTCGGGATTGGTGAAATCGACGAGCCCCATACCGGCCTGCCAGAGATCCCATTGCCACACCGAACCGTCGGGGCGGGTGACAAGGAAGCCCTGGTCCGCCGCCTCGCGAAATAGCGGCGACCGCTGACCGATGTAGGGGTTGATCCAAACGCAGACCCTGAGGTCACGATCGTGCAGGCGTGCCAGCATCCCTTCGGGGTCTGGAAATACTCGTGGATCCCACTCGAAGTCGCACCAGTTGAATTCGCGCATCCAGAAGCAGTCGAAGTGGAAGACATCGAGCGGCAGGTCGCGTTCGATCATGCCGTCGATGAACTCGTTGACGGTCGCCTCGTCGTAGTCCGTCGTGAAGCTCGTGCTGAGCCACAGTCCGAACGACCAGGCGGGCACCGCTGCCGGTCGACCGGTGAGCTCGGTGTAACGGGTCAGCACGTCCTTCGGGGTCGGACCATCGACGATGAAGTACTCGATGCTCTCCCCCGGCACAGAGAACTGGACGCGTTCGACGGCCTCCGAGCCGACTTCGAAGCTCACGTGGCCCGTGTCGTTCACGAGGATCCCGTAACCGCGACTCGAAAGATAGAACGGGACGTTCTTGTACGCCTGCTCGCTCGAGGTTCCTCCGTCGGCGTTCCAGATCTCGACCGTCTGGCCGTTCTTGACGAGCGGACCGAACCGTTCGCCGAGTCCGTAGATGCTCTCGCCGACAGCCAGCTCGAGTTGTTCGTGCACATAGGTGGTCGAGTGCGCCGCAGTCGTCGTACCGCGCGCATTGCCGACGGGACCGCGGTCGACCTGCGCGTCCGGAGCGAGCGCCATGTAGCCGAGCGACTTATGGCCGCTCGAGGTGAGCACGCGTCCGCCCGAGGAGAATTCGAGCAACCAGGGGGCCCCGGGACGTACCGTCGCCGCGAGCCGACCGGTGCTGATCGTCGCGCCGCCCTCATCGAGGGTCTCGACCGTGCCGACACCCTCCTGCTCGCCGACGAGCTCGAAGCCGGCGGGCAGATCTCCGCCCGCCCAATGCTCAGCGCGCACTCCGATCACCCCCTCCATGGGCGACCAGACAGTGACTGTGAAGGTCGGCCGATTGAGCGTCGTCCCGCGAGACTGGATGATGGCGGTCGGAGCCGTCGCAACGATCTGCCCTCCGCTGGCATCGACGTCGTAAGCCTCTTGCGCGTACAGCGCTGTTACTCCAGGGCGAAGCTGCCAGAACCCGTCCGTGAATTTCATGCCCGATATGCCTTTCCGCCCGGCACCGCCGGGGTGTAGTTCAAAACGCGCTACTCGGCCGAATCGCCGTCCGTGAATTTCATGCCCGATATGCCTTTCCGCCCGGCACCGCCGGGGTGTAGTTCAAAACGCGCTACTCGGCCGAATCGCACCGGGGCGCCGAGCGCAGGATCTGATCAGAGCTCTCGCTCCCGTTCCTCTAGGGAACGGTCGTCGGAACCCGCCGCGCCCCCGTCACTTGACGGACCCGGCAGTGATTCCGCGAGCAAGAGTCCGCTGGAAGATGAGGAAGAACACGATCGTCGGCAGCATGCTGATCAGGGCCCCGGCGTTGATCAGCGGCGCATTCGTCAGCTCTTGACCGGTGAGCGATGCGAGCGCAACCGGAATCGTCTGCGTCGTGTTGTCGACGAGGAGCACGAGCGGGAAGAAGAACTCGTTCCAGGTCCAGATGAAGAAGAAGACCAGCAGAACAGACAGAGTGGGTCGCGCGATCGGGAAGACGACGCGCCACAACACCTGCCACCTACTCGCACCGTCGAGCGCCGCGGCCTCCAGCAATGAGCGTGGGAAGGTCGAGAGGACCGACGCAAGCAGGTAGGTCCCGAACGCACTACGGATGACAGTCATGATGATCGCCACCGAAAGCTGGGTGTTGTAGAGCCCGATCTCCTTCGCGATGAAGTAGAGCGGATACATCATCGCCTCGTGCGGCAGCATGTTGGCGAGCAGGAAGAGCACGATGATCCACGTCCGCCCTCTTACCCGACCGATACCGAGGGCGTATGCATTGAGCAGCGACAAGAGCACGCCCCCCACCGACGCCGTCACCGCGATCAGCAGTGAGTTCATGAACTTCTGCGGGAAGTCCACCCGAGTCCAGAACTCCGTGAGCCCACCGAAATAGAGGGAACTGGGCAGACTCAGGGGGCCCGAGCTCGCATAGTCCTGTGGCGACTTGAACGCGTTCAAGACCATGACGCCGAAGGGCAGTAGAACCACGATCGCGACGACTGCGACGATCGCGAGCACGATCCATCGGGTGGCGCCCCGCTGGTGGCGAGATCGTCGCACTTTCGCAGGGAGACTGGCGCTGGCGCTCATAGCTCGGAATCCTCTTTCTCACTGCGGGCTTGGAAGCGGATCATGACGAGCGCGACGAGCAACACCACGAGCGCGAGGACTGTAGCGATGGCCGCTCCGTACCCGACCTGCGCACGCGTGAAGAAGCTCGTATAAGAGAAGTAGGAAGGGACGTTGGTCGAGTTCTCGGGGCCACCGCCCGTGAGCACGTAGATGGGTGCGAACACCTGCAGTGCGCTGATCGTGCCGGTCAGGGTCACGACGAAGATCTCGGGGCGGATCTGAGGGATGGTGATGGCACGCATTCGCGTGAACCACGGAGCCCCGTCCATCTCGGCGGCTTCGTAGAGCTCCGGATCGACCCGCTCGAGCGCGGCCATGAAGACGACGATGGGGTAACCGATCTGGAACCAGACGAGGACGCTCATCACGGTGGGAAGAGCTGTCTCCGGGTCGCCGAGCCAATTCAAGGCGAGCGAGTCGAGCCCGACTGCGCGGAGGACGGTGTTCAGTCCTCCTGTCTGCGGTTGAAGGATCCACGTCCACAGGAGCCCGGCGGCGACAACGGGGACGACCTGGGGAAGGTAGTAGAGCGCACGCAGCACGGACGCGACTCGCGGCCCGAATCGACGACCGATGAAGTCGAAGAAGGTAGCCGCTAGCAGCAGTCCGATCGCGGTCGGGATGACGACGATCGCGACGACCATGGCGATGCTGTTGCGGAAGGAGATCCAGAATGTGGAGTCGCTTGCGAGCTCGAGGTAGTTCTCGAGCCCGATCCATTCCGGCTCTCCGATCCCCCTCCACGACGTGAAGCTGAAGTAGAGGTTCATCGCGAAGGGCACCACGATGACTGCGATGAACAGAAGGACGCCCGGCACCAGGTAGGGCCAGTAGCCGACTCGGGAACGGATGTAGGCGGCGCTTCTGCGCCCGCTCTTCACGGGCGCCATTACCTGTATTCCAGACACTGAAAGGTCTCCTCGTTCGGGCAGCCCCGCGCGGACGCGGGGCTGCCGGTCGTTCGTGTGTCTGGGTCAGTTACCGGTGACGGTCGCGACGCCGTCCTCATATGAGGCAGCGAGCTCGTCGAGCACCGCGTCGGGCGACTTGCTCTGATTGATCAATGACTGGAATGCGGCCACGAGGTCTTCGAAATAGCCAGGAACGGGCCAGTCCGGGTAGAAGGCGAGCCCGTCCGACTCGAGGTATTCCGCGAAGGCGTCGTTGAGCTCTTTGCTTCGCTCGTCGCTGATCTCGACGCCTTCGATGACCGGAAGCCCGCCGCTGTTGCCCATCAGCTCCTGCTGCTCGGGACGCAGCGTGATATCGATGAAGTCCTCGGCCAAGTCTTTGTTGGCCGCGTTGGTGGGAATCACCCAGAGATTGCCGCTCGAGCCAGCCGAAAGCGAGTTGCCCGGGAAGTTGAAGATGCCCCAGTCGAAGTCGGTCACCTCGTTCGTGACTCGGCCGTACCAGGCGCTGACGGTGAACATCATCGGATAGGTCCCCGCTTCCCAAGCGGTGCCCATGTCTTCGGCGCTCAAACTCGCAGCATCGCCCGAGATGTAGCCCTTCTTGACCCACTCGTCGAAGGTGTCCGCGCCGAACTGCAGCTCTTCGCCGTGGAAGTCGACCGGGTTCTCATACAACTGATAGTCGTTGACGAACTGGCGATCGGCCTTCTGCAGGGCCAGCTCGTAGAAGAGCTGTCCCGCCGGGTAGTCGGCCCCACCGGTCGCAAGGGGCGTGGTTCCGTCCGCGACGAACGCGTCCATCACGTCCTCGAGCTCATCGAGCGTCGTCGGAACGCTGAGACCGAGGTCTGCGAACATGTCTTTGTTGTAGAACATGGTGGCGAAGGCTCCGTAGGTCGGTACGCCGTACCAGCCGCCCGAACCCATCACACCCTGTTCGTCGTACTTCGCGGTCGTCTGGATGCTAGTCGGAAGCATGTCGTCCCAGCCCCGCTCTTCAGCGGCGTCCGACAGGTCGGTCAGCAGCCCCTGCGAGGCGAGAAGCCCCGCCGTGGCGTTGCCCTTGTTGTACTCCATGACGTCCGGCACTGCGTCGGAGTTGAGGATCATCCCCGCCGACTGCTGAATCTGGTCGAACGCCTTCGACTGGAACTCCACGGTTACATCCGGGTGCTCTTCCTCGAAGACTTCGATCGCCTGGTTCCATGCGATACCCATGGCACTCGTCGGGTCCTCGTAATGCCAGATCTTGAACGTCGTCGATTCATCACCGCCGCTGGAACACGCCGTGATGCCTACTGTCAACGTGGCCGCAACGGTCAACCCGATCGCCCGCATGATGGTCTTCTTGTGCATTTCGCCTCCTCATTGAGTGCTCAACAGGTTAGTTGTTTTTGTATTGTGGAGGAACAATTAGGTCGCGTCAAGCTGATCGCGGCGCGCCCGATCGAAGGGAATCAACGTGAGCACACCGTCCGCTCCGAACATCGTCTTCATCCATTGGCACGACACCGGGCGGCAGCTCGGTGCCTATGGAGTCCGCGGAGTGTCATCCCCTCACATAGACCGGCTCGCTCGTGAAGGCGTGCTGTTCACTCGGGCTTTCTCGACGGCACCGCTGTGCTCACCTGCTCGCGGATCGCTGTTCACAGGACGCTACCCTCACTCCAACGGCCTGATGGGGCTCGCCCATTTCGGATGGGAGTACGGCTCAGGAGAGCACACGCTTCCTATGATCCTCGGCAACGCCGGCTACAAGACCACGCTGATCGGGCTTCAGCACGAATCGAGTGACCCATCGTCGCTCGGGTTCGACGAGGTGATCAACCTCAACGCCCCCCGCGAACTCGCCAACGTGGTCGGGGAGCTCTCCGTCAACTGGATCCGCGAGCACGCTCGGCCCTCCGAGCCGTTCTTTCTCACCATCGGCATGCACGAACCACATCGACCGTTCACCCCCGAGCTCTACACGCCGGGAGATCCGAGCGAACTCGACGTCCCCGATTACCTTCCCGATACCCCGGAAGTGCGCGAAGACCTGGCCGCTTTCCACGGGCTCATCAACGCCGCCGACCGCGCAACGGGGAAGATCCTCGAAGCCCTTCGTGAGACGGGCCTCATGGAGAGAACCATCGTCGTGTTCACCACCGACCACGGCATCCCGTTCCCCGGTGCCAAGTCGACGCTGCACGACGCGGGAATCGGCGTCGCGCTCGTCGTCCGCGTACCCGACTCGCCACACGCCGGTACGACATCCGATCGGCTCGTGAGTCACGTCGACATCGTGCCGACCATGCTCCAGCTGGCGGAAGTCGACGTCCCCGCGCTCGTGCAGGGTGAGAGCTTCGCCGACTTCCTCACCGGTGGCGACTCCCCCGATCGCGAATCGATCTTCTCGGAGAAGAACTGGCACGATCCCGACCAGTACGATCCGGTTCGCTCGATCCGGACTCCGCGATTCAAACTCATCAAGAGCTGGGAGGAGCGCCCTGCCCTGCCTCTTCCCGGCGACATCAGGTCCAGCATCTCAGCGCCGTCGGTCGCTGCCCAGGCGGATACGCTCCGACCGCCCGTCGAGCTCTACGACCTCGAGGCGGACCCGGACGAGCAGCACAACCTGGCTGAGGACGACGCCTTCGCGACGGTGCGGCGGAGTCTCGAGGAGGACCTGCACGAATTCCAGGTCAGAACTCTCGACCCTCTTCTGGTGGGCCCGATCCCAGCGCCGCGTCTGTTCGGCGAGCTACCGCACTCGATTCGCGGACGCTCGAATCCTCACCAGGATCCGACCTGGCGTCAGTGATTCGCGGAGGTCACCACGACGGGGAGAGCATCTCCCGCATGGCGGCGATCGCCGCTCCTCGCGCATAGAGGGCGAAGGAGAACTGCGGACGCTCGATGGGGATGGAGCTGTACCGGTCGTCGTCGAGGTACTCGCCGAGCCCCGCTTCGAACTCCTCGGGAGCGAAATCGAGCATGTGAAGGCCTTCTCCCATGACCGAGACGACGCCAGGGTCGAGTGTCGAAATCGCCTGGCTCACAGTCATTCCCAGAGCGCGGGCGGCCATTCGGAACGCATTGAGCGCCGACTGGTCGCCCTCGCCCGCGCGTTCGAGGACCATGCGGTAGTCGCCGCTTCGCGCACCCGCGACATATTCGATCGCCGGAATGGTCACGAATGAGTGGACGCAGGTCGTATGGCCTCGGACGCACGGGCGCCCGCCCTCACCCACTGGAAGATGAGGGATTCGCCCTGCTCGTCCGGACGCCCCCTGGACCGGCGCATCCCCGATCATGAAGCCACTCCCGATGCCAGCGCCGACGCCGTAGACCAGGGCCGGCTCCCGACTGGGGCTCTTGTCGAACCAGTGATGGGCCTCAGCGAGACCGCGAACGTCATTGATCAAAGTGACCGGAAGCCCCGTGGCGTCACGAACCAGGTCGGCGAGCGGGACGGAGTCCCAGCCCAAGAACGCCGAGTCGTCTACCCATGCCGCGCCTGCGCGGCTCGTCACATCACCGGCGAGGCTCACCCCGATCGCAGAGGGCTCCCGGCCCGGCGTGGACAGCTCTTCCCGCATCTCGGCTACGACCGCCACCACATCCTCGACACGTCGAGAGGGAAGCGGCCGCGTTCTCTGCTCGAGGATGTGCGCCGCGAGATCGATCAGGACCGCGCTGGCGGACGTCGATGTGAGGTTGACGCCGATGAGCCGCGCTGCATCATGACGCACGTACAGGAGCTCTGCAGGTCGGCCGCGTTCACCGCTGACGAGAGTCTCGCCTTCGACGACGAGACCGAGTTCGACCAAGTCTCGAGTGATCCGCGTCAGGCTTCCACGGGACAACCCGAGCTTGCCTGCGAGACCGATACGCGACTGTTGTCCACGGAGTAGGAGTTCGAGGAGGGCTCGACGTTGGGCGGTTCCGAGCGTCGACCACACCGTGGGCTTCGCTGACGTCGACATCCGGTCAGCTTATTAGCCTCGCTGTCGAGGCTGAGGCGCGGCCCGCTCGCGCTAGATCCCGACGACTACGACTACGACTACGACTCCGTGACAGCCCGTCGATGCGTTTCCGGCGCGAGGATCGCTTCGACGCCCAGCGGATCAGCGAGCAGAGGATGCAGCGCGAGCTCCGCAGCGCCGATCATGAGGCGGTCCGCACCGAGCGCGGCAGGCACGATTCGCGCGTCCGACCTGGTGGCGGTGATCGAGCTGGCGTCAACGCGCGCCTCGAGGTCCTCCTGGTCGGATGCATGCAGCGTTGCGAGGAAGCCTCCGAGTACGACAAGTGAAGGATTGAGCACATTGATCGCATTACCGAGTGCGACCGCCAGTATTCGCCGCTGTCGAGCCAACTCGTCACGCACGGTCGGAGAGGTACTCATGAGCAGCAGGCGTTCCAGCCGCTCCTCGTCGACGGGGCCCGAACGCAGAGCGGACATGAGCCGGTCGCGGCTCACCTCGTCCTCGAGGACGCCATCAGCGGTTCGTTGGTCCGCGGCGTCGAGGACCCCGGGGCGGTTCTGACCGAACTCACCCGCATATCCGGATGCGCCTCCGAGCGAGCGCCCACCAGCGATGACCCCACCACCGATGCCGCTCGCACCTCCATTCAGATAGACGATGTCCTCGACGCCCCGACCGACTCCGAAAAGCCTTTCTGCGAGAGCGCCGAGGCTCGCATCGTTGCCGACCGCGGTCGGCAACCCGAGAGCGTCACCGATCAGCTGCGTGAGTGCCACGTCATGCCAGTCGAGGTGCGGCGCCCACCTGACGACACCGTCACCTCGCACCAGTCCTGGCACCGCCAGGCCGACGCCGACGATCCGGTGCGACGACTCGAGTTCGTCACGCAGCGGGCCCACGATCTCGCTCACCACCTCGACCATCCGCTCGGCGGAGAGCACTTCGTCAAGCTCGAATCGCACTCGACGGTGGACTCGCGCGGACAGGCCGACGACACCCACCGTGACGGCGTCGAGTTCGGGGTTGATCGCGAGAACGATGGGAGTTTCGGACGGCACGACGAGGGGCGACGGCCTGCCGACCCGATTCGTGGCGGGCGCCTCACGCTCGACGACGAGACCGAGGTCCACCAGCTCGCCGACGAGAACCGCAACGGTTGAGCGAGTCAGCCCCGTCGCAGTGGTCAGCTGAGCGCGCGACACCCCTCCCGAGTGGTGCACCAGCTGGAGAACGCTCGAGAGGTTCGCCCGCCGAAGACTGTCGACGTTGCGACCCGGAATAGCCATTGGTTCCCCTAATCGATCGAGCTGCATCTTGCGCGCTGTGTCGCCGTCGGTAATATGTACGCGGCAAGGACAATTTATTAGACAAGGACGTCCCGTGACCGCTGCACCCACCCGTGAAGACAAGTTCTCGTTCGGTCTATGGACCATCGGCTACAACGGCTCAGACCCCTTCGGTGGTCCGACCCGCAGCGCCCTCGACACCGTGCACGTCGTCGAGAAGCTCTCAGAGCTCGGCGCATACGGCCTGACCTTCCACGACGACGATCTGTTCGCGTTCGGTTCGAGCGACTCCGAGCGCCAGACGCAGATCGATCGACTCAAGCAGGCACTCGCCGACACCGGGCTCGTCGTGCCCATGGTCACGACGAACCTGTTCAGCGCGCCCGTGTTCAAAGACGGCGGCTTCACCAACAACGACCGCGCTGTCCGCCGCTTCGCGCTGCGCAAGGTGCTCCGCAACATCGATCTCGCCGCCGAACTCGGTGCCGAGACCTTCGTCATGTGGGGTGGCCGCGAGGGCGCCGAGTACGACTCCGCGAAGGACATCCGCGCCGCGCTCGAGCGTTACCGCGAAGCCGTCAACCTGCTCGGCGACTACGTCACGGATAAGGGCTACAACATCCGCTTCGCGATCGAGCCGAAGCCGAACGAGCCCCGCGGCGACATCCTCCTGCCGACCGTCGGTCACGCGCTCGCCTTCATCAACAGCCTCGAGCGCCCTGAACTGGTGGGCCTCAATCCCGAGGTCGGTCACGAGCAGATGGCGGGCCTCAACTTCGCCGCCGGGATCGCCCAGACGCTGTACCACGACAAGCTCTTCCACATCGATCTCAACGGTCAGCGCGGTATCAAGTACGACCAGGACCTCGTCTTCGGCCACGGTGACCTGCACAACGCTTTCGCGCTCGTCGACCTGCTCGAGAACGGCGGACCGAACGGCGGCCCCGCCTATAACGGCCCGCGTCACTTCGACTACAAGCCCAGCCGCACCGAGGACGAGACCGGTGTCTGGGAGTCGGCTGCCGCGAATATGCGCACCTACCTTCTGCTGAAGGAGCGCGCCGCCGCGTTCCGTGCCGACCCCGAGGTGCAGGAGGCGCTCGAGAACTCGAAGGTTCCCGAACTGAGTCTTCCGACGCTCGGCGAAGGCGAAAGCTATGAGGCCCTCCTCGCTGACGCATCCGCGTTCGAGAACTTCGACGCGGACGCCTACCTCGACGGTAAGGGCGCAGGCTTCGTGCGTCTGCAGCAGCTCGCAACCGAACACCTGCTCGGCGCTCGCTGAGCTCCACGAGCGGGCTGTCAGGCATGAAGGAAGGGGCGGCATGACGCTCGTAGCGGGGGTCGACTCGTCGACCCAGAGTTGCAAGGTCGTGGTCCGAGACCTGGACACCGGCGTGGTCGTCCGCTCGGGACGCGCCGGGCATCCCGACGGTACCGAAGTGGCTCCGATCGCCTGGTGGGACGCTCTGCTCGCCGCGATCCACGACGCGGGAGGGATCGCGGACGTCGCCGCGATCTCGGTCGCCGGTCAGCAGCACGGGATGGTCGTCCTCGACGACCGCGGCGAAGTGATTCGCGATGCTCTGCTGTGGAACGACACCCGGTCGGCGGACGCCGCTCGCCAGTTGATCGAGGAGTTCGGTTCCGACGAACTCGTCCGCCGAACCGGTTCGCTTCCCGTCGCGTCCTTCACGGCGACGAAACTGCGCTGGCTCCGCGATACCGAACCCGACAACGCAGCTCGTGTCGCCGCGGTGTGCCTTCCGCACGACTGGCTGACCTGGCGTCTGCTCGGCTACGGGCCCGCCGGTTCCTCCCCACTCGGACCAGAGCTCGACGCTCTCGTCACCGATCGGTCCGACGCGAGCGGGACTTCCTATTGGAGCCCGTCCATCGAGGACTACGACCGTGAGCTGCTCGTCGCGGCGCTCGGACACGACGCCGTCCTTCCCCGCGTACTCGGCCCCTCCGACCGTGCGGGGACGACCACCGACGGAGTCCCCGGCATCCCTTCGGGAATCCTGATCGGTCCCGGAGCCGGCGACAACGCGGGCGCAGCCCTCGGGCTCGGCGCACGCGAGGGCGATGTGATCGTCTCGATCGGAACGAGCGGCACGGTGTTCGCCGTCGCCGACGCCCCCGCGGCGGACCGCACAGGAGCCGTTGCGGGCTTCGCGGACGCGTCGGGCCTGTTCCTCCCCCTCGTCGCGACGCTGAACGCCGCTCGCGTTCTCGACGTGACGGCGCGGCTCCTCGGGGTCGATCACACCGCGCTCGGCGACCTCGCCGCAGAGGCGCCCTCGGGGAGCAGCGGACTCGTTCTCGTGCCTTACTTCGAGGGTGAGCGCACCCCGAACCTTCCGGACGCGACCGCGACGCTCTCAGGGATGACGCTCGCGACGACCACACGACCGGGCCTCGCGCGCGCCGCGATCGAAGGCATGCTGTGCGCCCTCGCCGACGGACTCGACGCGGTTCGTGCAACGGGCGTCCACGAGCGACGGATCCTCATCATCGGCGGCGCCTCTCAGAACCGCGCGGTTCAGTCGATCGCCGCTCAGATCTTCGATGTACCCGTCGAGATCCCTGAGCCGGGCGAGTACGTCGCAGCAGGCGCCGCCGTTCAGGCTGCGTGGGTGCTCTCCGGCACGCGGCCCGAATGGCCGGTCGAAACACTGGCACGTCTCGCATCGGACACCAAACCCGAAATCCGGGCGGCCTACGCGCGCGCGCAAGCGCGCTACTGACTGACCCCGAACGCTCACCCGCCCGTCATTGCGGTGCCCCATCGCCTCGGCGGATGAAGCGGATGCGGCAAGATGACGGAATGCCGATCCTCGACAAAGACATGACGCTGTGCATCTCGGTGGCCTCGCGCCCCAGCAACCTGGGCACCCGGTTCCACAACTTCCTCTACGACGAGCTCAGCTTGCCTTTCGTCTACAAAGCCTTCGCGCCCGTCGACATCGGGCAGACCATCGCCGGTATCCGGGGTCTGGGGATTCGCGGCTGCTCGGTTTCGATGCCCTTCAAGGAAGCCGTCATCCCCCTCGTCGACGAGATGACCGAGTCAGCAGCCGCCATCGATTCGGTCAACACGATCGTCAACACCGACGGCCGGCTCGTGGCCTACAACACCGACTACACCGCGGTACGCAAACTCGTCGAGGAATCGGGCACCTCGCCGTCGAGCGCCCTCGTGCAGGGCAGCGGCGGAATGGCGAAGGCCGTAGTCGCGGCGTTGCACGACTGCGGTGTCGCGCGAATCACCGTCCGCTCCCGAAACGGGGCGACCGGGAGTCAGCTCGCGAAACGTTACTCGGCGGAATGGGTACCGGAATCGGTGCAGGTGCAGGCCGCCCTTCTCGTGAACGCGACCCCCATCGGGATGGCGGGCGGGGACGCCGAGGACGACCTCCCCTTCGCACGCGAGCTGATCGAAGCAGCCGACTCCGTGCTCGATGTCGTTGCGATCCCTGCCGAGACCCCGCTTCTGCGCGCAGCGCGGGCCGCTTCCAAGCGCGTCATGACGGGCGTCGAGGTCACCGCCCTCCAAGCAGCGGATCAGTTCGAGCTGTACACCGGGGTGCGGCCGACCGCGGAGCAGGTCCAGCGCGCCGCCGCATTCTCCAGGTCCTGACTCAGCCGCGAGGAAGCGCCTGTTCGAGATCCGCGATCAGGTCCCGGACGTCCTCGATGCCGACCGACAGCCGGACGATGTTGGGCGCGACCTCGAGCGGAGTGCCTTTGACGGAGGCATGCGTCATCTCACTCGGGTAGCCGATGAGGGATTCGACGCCACCGAGCGACTCGGCCAGCTGGAACAGCTCCGTGGACTCCACGAGTCGACGCGCCACCTGCTCGCCACCGCGGAGAGCGATCGAGAGCATGCCGCCGAAGCCCGACATCTGGCGTGCAGCGGTGTCATGTCCCGGGTGTGTGCTGAGTCCCGCGTAGTACACGGTTTCGACCTCGGAGTGATCGGCGAAATGCTCGGCGACGACCTGGGCGTTCTCGGAGTGCTGACGCATCCGCACCGACAGTGTCTTGATGCCGCGAACGGTGAGCCAGGCTTCGAAGGGTGCGAGCACCGCTCCCGCGGCGAACTGGATGAAGCCGACCTTCTCGGCGAGCTCCTGGTGACTCGTCAGCACAGCGCCGCCGAGCGCGTCGGAGTGACCGCCGATGTACTTGGTGGTCGAATGCACGACGACATCGGCGCCCAAGGCGAGCGGCCGCTGCAACGCGGGCGACGCGAATGTGTTGTCGACGACCACGAGAACACCGGCCTCGTGTCCGATCTCGGCGAGCGCCGCGATGTCGGTGATCTTCATGAGCGGGTTGCTCGGCGTCTCGACCCACAGGATCTTCGTCGACGGCCGAAGCGCTGCCCGCACCGCGTCGAGGTCGGACATCTCGACGGTGGTCAACTCGATCCCGGCCGGTACGTGGATCCGGTTGATGAGTCGATGGGTGCCGCCGTAGACATCGTTACCCAGCACGATGTGGTCGCCGCGCTCGAGCACAGCGCGCAGCAGCGCATCTTCTGCGGCAAGCCCAGAGGAGAAGGCGAGCCCGTGCGCGGCGCCTTCGAGAGAGGCGAGGAGGGTTTGCAGCGAGTCCCGCGTGGGGTTGCCGCTCCGTGCGTACTCGTACCCGCCGCGCAGCCCGCCGACCCCGTCTTGGACGAAGGTCGAGGTCTGGTAGATCGGCGGGACGACGGCGCCGGTAGTGGGGTCGAATTCCTGGCCTGCGTGGATCGCGCGGGTTGCGAGGCGGTGTTCGTCGTTCATAGCGGGTTCCTTGCCGTTGGTCATTCGGAGAGATAGCTGAGCAGGTCGGATCGCGTGAGCACGGCTCGTGGCTTGCCGCCCTCGGTGACGAGAAGCGCGTCGGACGCGCCCAATGCGGTGCGCGCGGCGCCGATGGGCTCGCTGAGACCGATGAGCGGCAGCCGCTCGTCGACGAACGGGCCGAGTTCGTCCGTCATGGCAGCTCGTCCGCTGAAGACGAGGTCGAGCAGGGTTCGCTCACTGACCGCGCCGACGACTTCTCCCATCACGACCGGCGGCTCGGCGGTGAGGACGAGCAGTTGCGACACGTCGTAGCGGCGGAGCGTGTCGATCGCCTCTTTCACGCTCGAGCGCGGGGTCGTATAGACGAGCTCGGGCAGGGTCCCCGTCTTGGCGGTGATGATGTCCTCGATCGACTTCTCGCCACCGGCGGGCGCGAAACCGTAGGAGCGCATCCACGAGTCGCTGAAGATCTTGCCGAGGTAACCGCGTCCTCCGTCGGGGAGAAGAGTGACGACGACGGCGTCCGCGGGGAGGTCGCGCGCCACTTCGAGCGCGGCGGCGACCGCTAGTCCGCTCGACCCACCGACCAGTAGCCCTTCTTCACGGGCGAGCCGAAGCGTCAGCTCGAACGAGGTCTGGTCGCTCGCGGCGACGACCCGATCGACGACGCTGGGGTCGTATGCGCGCGGCCAGAAGTCCTCGCCCACGCCTTCGACGAGATACGGCCTGCCGGTTCCTCCCGAATAGACCGAACCCTCGGGGTCCGCTCCGATGATCTGGACGCGGCCGTTCGAGACCTCTTTGAGATAGCGGCCGGTTCCGCTGATCGTGCCTCCGGTTCCGACTCCCGCGACGAAGTGGGTGACTCGGCCTTCGGTGTCCTGCCAGATCTCGGGCCCGGTCGTTTCGTAATGGGAGCGCGGACCGTTGGGATTCGAGTACTGGTCGGGCTTGAAGGCTCCGGGGATTTCGCGCGCGAGCCGATCCGAGACGCTGTAGTACGACGCGGGGTCATCGGGCGCAACCGCGGTGGGAGTGACCACGACCTCGGCCCCGTAAGCGGTCAGCACATTGCGCTTGTCTTCACCGACCTTGTCGGGAAGGACGAAGACGCAGCGGTAACCGCGCTGCTGCGCGACGAGCGCAAGCCCGACCCCGGTGTTGCCGGAGGTCGGCTCGACGATCGTGCCTCCCGGCTTCAGTTGGCCGGCTCGCTCGGCCGCGTCGATGATGTTCGCGGCGATGCGATCCTTCGACGAGCCTCCGGGGTTCAGGTACTCGACTTTGGCGAGAACCGTTGCGGCGATGCCGTCGGTCACCCGGTTGAGCTTGACGAGGGGCGTACCCCCGATGAGATCCAGAACGGACCGTGCGTACTTCATATGAGATCGCTTTCGTGCTCGAGAACGCCGGGCCGGACGATGGTCCGCGAGATGCCCGGGCAGGGTGGTGGGTGTGGGCTGCTCAGCGGCAGCGACAACAACACGTCACGAACACGTCGACCATGTTAGCTCGTCGACTCCCCCGCGTCACCGCCTCGTCCGACGAGTCCTTGGCGCCCCGCCAGGCGCGAGTAGGCCCCGCCTGCCCTGATGAGCTCGGCATGCGTTCCGCTCTCGACGATCTCTCCGGCGTCGACGACATGGATCACGTCGGCCGACACGACGGTTGAGAGGCGGTGGGCGATCGACAAAGTGGTCCGGCCCTGCGCGAGCCGGTCGAGCGCGCCCTGCACCGCGTTCTCGGAATGCGAATCGAGGGCACTCGTCGCTTCGTCGAGCACCAGGATCGGCGGGTTCTTGAGGATCACGCGCGCGATCGCGATCCGCTGCTTCTCGCCACCCGACAGCCGATACCCGCGCTCTCCGACGACGGTGTCGTAGCCGTCGGGGAAGCTGTCGATGGTCGCAGCGATCGAGGCGGCCTCGGCCGCGCTCCGCAGCTCGTCGTCGCTGGCGTCGGGCTTGGCGTAGAGAAGGTTCTCGCGGATCGTCGCGTGGAAGAGATAGGTCTCTTGACTGACGATGCCGATCTGTTCGAGGAGGTCGTCCTGCCTGACCTCCCGCACGTCGTGACCTGAGACGGAGATGCTCCCTCCTGTCACGTCGTAGAACCGCGGCAGGAGGTAGCCGATCGTCGTCTTGCCCGCACCGGAGGCTCCGACGAAGGCGATGCGCCGCCCCGGTTCGGCGATGAAGCTGACGCCCTTCAGGGTCTCGCTCGCAGTCCCGGACTGGTCTGGGTATGCGAAACGGACGTTGTCGAATTCGACGCGACCGACAGGATCCGCATCGGTGATCGGCTCAGGGTCGACCGGATCGGCGATCGCAGGTTTGAGGTCGACGTACTCGAAGATCCGCGCGAACAGCGCCCCCGAGGTCTGCAGGTCGAGCGCGACCCGCATGAGTCCGAGGAGCGGCCACATGAGCCGTGCCTGCACGGTGCTGAAAGCGACGATGGTGCCAGCGGTGATGTCCGCCCCGCCCGTGATGAGGTAGGCGGAGACCAGGTAGATGAGCGCCGGCACGATCGACAGGAAGATCTGGACGAGGGCGAAGAAGCCCTGGCCGCTCATCGCCTGCCGCACTTGCAGTCGAATCTGACCTTCGTTCACACCCGCGTACCGCGCGGTCTCGCTCTCCTGCCGTCCGAAACTCTTGGCGAGCAGGATCCCCGACACGCTGAGCGCCTCCTGGGTTATCGCGGTCATCTCCGAGAGCGACTCTTGCGTCTGCGTCGCGATCCGAGCGCGCACGCGACCGACGCGGCGCTGCGCGAACGCGAGTGCGGGGAGAAGAACGACCGCGACGATCGTGAGCTGCCAGCTGAGCAGCAGCATGGCCACCAGCGCGGCGAGAACCGTCACGAGATTGCCGATGACACTCGACACCGTATTACTGAGTACGCCCGCGACACCGCCCACGTCGTTGGCGAGCCGGGACTGGATGACGCCCGTCTTCGTGCGGGTGAAGAAACCGAGTTCCATGCCTTGCAGATGGCGGAAGAGGTCGACCCGAAGCGCACCCATGACCTTGTTGCCGATGCTCGCGGTCAGGAACGTCTGCCAGATGCCGAGCCCCGCAGACGCCACCCAGATGAGCACCATCGCGGCGACGATCTCGGACAGCACGGGGATGTTCGGTCCGCCCTCAGCGAAGAGCCCCCGATCGAAAGCTTGCTGAGTCAGCAGCGGGGGCACGACTGTGAGCCCTGCGTCGATCAGCACGAGGGCGATAGTGAACGAGAGAGCGCGACGGTGAGGCGCGAACAGGCGCCCGATGCGCCGGAGAAGATGTTCGACCTTGGGGGCCGTCGCATTCACGGCACGTTGAGCCGCCTCATCCCGGGACGCGACACCTCCGCGTCGGCCGCCGCCTCCCATGCTCACCGAAGGAGCCTACGACTCCTCAGCCGCGAGCGCCCATTCGACCGCCCGCGCCCCCTTGCGGGGGCAGCAGTGGCGACTGCTGCGGAGCAGAAGTTACGCTCGCTCGACCAAGCGACCTGGCATCGTTACCACACCTGAAATGCAAGGAGAATTCCCCGTGTCGACACCGTTGACGCTTGCCCTCGTAGGCTTCTGGCACGTCCATGCCGAGGACTACGCGAACCAAGTCCGAGAGCTCGAATCGGCGCGCATCGCCGTCGCCTGGGATGACGATGTCGACCGGGGCAGAGAGGGCGCTGCGGCGCTCGAGCTGCCTTTCGAATCGGACCTCGACGCGATTCTCGCCCGGGACGACATCGACGGGATCATCGTCACCACGTCGACCGCGGCGCACGTCGACGTGATCGGTCGCGCGATCGCGGCAGGCAAGCACGTCTTCACCGAGAAGCTGCTCGCGCCGACGGTCCCCGAATGCGAAGCCCTCATCGCAGCAGCCGAGCAGGCCGGAATCAGCCTCGTCGTCTCGCTCCCCCGTCTCGCCGAAGGACTGACCTCGACGGTCGGCGAACTGATCGACAGCGGTCGGCTCGGCGAGATCACCTACACGCGTGTCCGGCTCGCCCACGACGGCTCCGTCGCCGGTTGGCTTCCCGAACGCTTCTACGACAGGGACGCAGCGATCGGTGGTGCACTCACCGACCTCGGATGCCATGCCGTCTATCTGACGCAGCGCCTCCTCGGATCGGTTCCCGAGAGCGTGACCGCGGTCTACAGCTCGGTGACGGGGCAACAGCTCGAGGACAACGCCATCGTGATCATGGGGTATGAGGGCGGCGCGCTCGGTGTCGCCGAGTCGAGCAACGTGACGACTCCCGGCGCCTCGACGATCGAGGTGCGCGGCACGAAGGCCAGCGTCGTCTACGGTTTCGCCGGCCGTGGTCTCGTCGGCAAGGGCGAAAGCTTCGACGCCGAAAGCTGGGTCGACGTCCCCCTCGCCGATGACGCGGTGAACCCGATGGAGGCATGGCTCGCCTCTATCGACAGCGGCGACCGCCTCGCCGCGAACAACGCAGCTGCGGTCGAACTCACTCGTCTCGTCGTCGCCGCGAACGAATCGGCTTCATCCGGCCGCAGCTTCGACTACGCAGCCTCCTCTTCCACGAATGCAAAGGACTGAACTCACCATGACCATCTCCGACGGAAAAATCCGAGTCGGCCTCATCGGCGCCGGCGGAATCGCGGGCGCCCACGTCAAGGGCTACCTCGCTAACCCCGACACCACCGTGCTCGTCGCAGTCGCCGATCCCGTGGCCGAGAACGCCCAGCGTCGTGCTGACCTGGCGGGAGCGGCGACCTACGAGAACTACGTCGACATGCTTCGCGACGCGGACATCGACGCCGTCGACATCTGCCTCCCGCACCACCTGCACAAGGATGCGATCGTCGCCGCAGCGAAGGCCGGAAAGCACATCCTCTGCGAAAAGCCGCTCTGCCTGAGCGCCGAAGAGGCACGCGAGGTGTCCGCCGCGGTTGAAGCCGCGGGGGTCACCCTGATGTGCGCACACAACCAACTGTTCGCTCCCCCTGTGGCCAAGGCGCTCGAGCTCATCCGCAGCGGAGCGCTCGGCACCATCTACGAGGTGCGCACGACGGACAGCTTCTTCAACGACTTCAACCCGTCGTCGATGGGCTGGCGCGCGTCGGCGAAGACGAGCGGCGGCGGAGAGCTGATCGATACGGGCTACCACCCCACCTACCTCCTACTCCAGCTGGCCGGAGGGGAGCCGGTAGAGGTGTCCGCGATGCTCAGCACGCACCGCCTCAAGTTCATGGAAGGCGAAGACTCGGCGCAGCTGCACGTCCGCTTCGACAACGGCGTCCTCGGCAGCCTCGTCACCAGCTGGGCATACTCGCCGTCGACGAACACCGAGCGTTTCTCGGCCGTCGGCGAACTGGGTTCGCTGCACAGCGACGGCAAGTCCCTGTCGTACTCGCTCCGCAGCGGTGAGAAAGCGACGCTCGAGTTCACGCCCATCGATGAGTTCGCGGCCGAGATCGGCCACTTCGCGGAGTCGATCCTCAATGGCACACGCCCGATCCACACCGAGAAGGAAGGCACCGAGGTTCTCGGCATCATCCTCGCCGCTTACCGCTCGGCGGAGACCCGCGCATTCGCGGAAGTAGACCGCGTAGTGCCCGCGGTCTCCGTATAGCGGCAGCGTTCCGACAGTAGGTCGAAGGGCCGTCAGCGCAGAGGCGTCGGCGGCCCTTCGACCTACCCCTCCACACGATCGCGATGGAACGCCCGGAACCGCCGCTATTATCAGCCCCAGCGAGCCAACGGCGCGCCGTGCACGGTTGCACCTACTGTTCCTTGGACCTATAGTCGCGGTGTGTGTGGAATCGATACCACATCAGCCGGAGACAGGGTTGTCTCGGGAAGGGAAATGACGATGAAGCCAAAGTGGGAATGCGACGCTCCGCCGTTCGCGACGGGGTCGCAGCTATGACCGCCACCGTCGCGAAAACCGATACGTCGGACTCGCCGAACAAGAAGTCGAAAGCGCCGCCTCAGTTCAAGCGCAAGTACAACCGTGGCGAAGCGATCGCAGGCTTCCTCTTCATCACCCCGTGGCTTCTCGGCTTCTTGATCTTCACGCTCGGCGCGATGATCTACAGCCTCGTCATCTCGTTCTCGAACTATCAGCTCTCTTTGGATATCGCGACACCGGTCGGCTTCGCGAATTACGAGCGCCTCTTCGACGACCCGAAGGTGATGATCGCGCTCGGCAACACGCTGTTCTTCGCGGTCATGGCAGTCCCGCTCGAGATCATCTTCGCGCTCTTCCTCGCCACGCTGTTGAACCGAGTCGGCCGCGGTGCCGGAATCTTCCGCACGCTCTTCTACCTTCCCAAGATGACGCCGTCGGTCGCGACCGCGTCGGTGTTCCTCCTCCTGCTGAACGGCAACTACGGCGCCATCAACCGCGGACTCGCCGCAATCGGTATCCAGGGTCCGCAGTGGCTGGTCGACCCGTCGTGGGTCAAGCCATCCATCGTCATCATGACGCTCTGGGGTGTCAGTGGGACCATGGTCATCTTCCTTGCAGCCTTGAAGAACGTCCCTCGCGATCTCTACGAAGTCGCTTCCCTCGATGGGGCCGGCCCCGTCCGGCAGTTCTTCAACATCACGCTTCCGATGATCTCGGGCGCGATCTTCTTCAACGTCCTCGTCTTGACGATCGCGGCTCTACAAGTCTTCGACCAAGCGTTCCTGCTGTTCTGGCGCGACCAGACGAGCGCGGCGCCCGAGGCTTCGCTGTTCTACGCGGTGTACCTGTTCCAACAGGCTTTCCGTGCCTTCAACTTCGGGTTCGCGTCGGCGATGGCGTGGCTGCTGTTCCTGATCATCGCGATCATCACTTTCATCCAGTTCCGCTACGGGAATCGGTTCGTTTACTACGAGGGGGATGACAAGTGACCTCCATCGGCACGTCATCGGGGAATGTCAGCGTCCAAAGTCAGGCTCTCAGCGTTGCAGAGACCGGCGGCGATCCGACGAAGCCCCCTCGCAGCATCAAAAGCGTCGTCGGCAAGGTGGTCCTCTGGGTCCTCCTCATCCTGTTCTCGCTCGCCTTCCTCTACCCGTTCGCGTGGCTGCTGTCGGCGAGCCTCAAGCCGCGTGGCGAGGTGTTCGACAACTCGCTGATCCCCAAGACCTTCACTCCCGGTAACTACGCGGAGGTGTGGGAGCAGCTTCCGCTGCTCAACTGGATGGGTAACAGCGTTCTCATCGCGTTGCTCGCCGCAGGGTTCGTGACGCTCTCGAGTTCGCTGGTCGCGTTCGGTTTCGCGTACTTCAAGTTCCCGGGCCGCAACAAGATCTTCGCGCTCGTGCTGGCGACCATGATGCTTCCCGGAGCGGTCACGCTGATCCCGACCTACCTGATCTGGAACAACATCGGTCTCGTCGGAACGAACGTCCCCCTGTGGGGTGCCAACCTCTTCGGTTCGGCGTTCTACATCTTCCTGCAGCGTCAGTTCTTCCTCGGTCTGCCGCGTGAGCTCTTCGAGGCCGCCCGCGTTGACGGGGCAAGCTATTGGGGCCTGTTCTGGCGGATCGCGGCGCCGCTGTCGGTCCCGTCGTTCGTGATCGTGTTCCTCTTCGAGTTCCAGGCCAGCTGGAACAACCTGCAGGCACCGCTCATCTACCTGAACTTCGGATCGCCCGACAATTACACGGTTCCGCTCGGTATCGCCTACGCGATGACGAAGTTCAGTCCCACGAACGGCGGGCAGGGTGACTACCAGTTGGTCATGGTCGCCGCGCTCCTCGTGACCCTCCCGATGCTCATCCTGTTCGCCTTCGGGCAGCGCTACTTCATCGAAGGCATCGCCACTCAGGGCCGCAAGGGCTGATCACCGCACACGAAACGAATGGGGCTCCGCCGGAAGGCGGGGC
>Ga0210040_10002901_pt1 | contig 23681 bp, 21 predicted proteins | sample CryGeyCG12114_NA_FD_185462 | JGI IMG/M metagenome (GOLD analysis project Ga0210040, IMG submission 185462) | Groundwater microbial communities from aquifer - Crystal Geyser CG19_WC_8/21/14_NA (SPAdes) (version 2) | ecosystem: Environmental > Aquatic > Deep subsurface > Groundwater | place: USA... | reverse complement strand
TGCCCACGGGCACCTTCAGGATCACGTCGTCCGAGGCCGCGCCGGTGCGGTCCGAGCCCGCGCCGTTGCCGCCCTTACGGGCCTTGAAATGCTGGGCGTAGCGGTAGTCGATCAGCGTGTTCAGCCCATCGACGGCCTGGGCGAGCACGTTGCCCCCCCGCCCGCCATTGCCGCCGTCCGGGCCACCGAACTCGATGTACTTCTCGCGCCGGAAGGCGATGACGCCGTTCCCGCCGTCACCGGCCTTCAGATAGACCTTGGCCTCGTCGAGGAACTTCATGGGGTGTGGTCAATCCAAAACGAAAACGGGGGCCGCGAGGGGCCCCCGTGATACCCGGCGGTGAGCCCGCGGCCTCTACTCGGCCGCGATCGCCGTCACGCGGGGCTCGACGGAAACCGCCACGCGGTCGTCGGCCTTGCGCTCGAACTTCACGGTGCCGTCCACAAGGGCGTGGAGGGAGTGGGTGCGGCCCACGAGCACGTTGCGGCCGGCCATCATCTTCGTGCCGCGCTGGGTCACGATGATGTTGCCGGCACGGACGGCCTGGCCGCCATAAAGCTTCACGCCGAGGCGCTTGCCGGCGGAGTCGCGTCCGTTGCGGGAAGAACCGCCGGCCTTCTTGTGTGCCATGGTCTATACTCCTTGGCTTGTCGGGTTAGGCCGCGATGTCGCCGATGCGCAGAACCGTCAGGTTCTGGCGGTGGCCATTCTTGCGGCGGCTGTTCTGGCGGCGGCGCTTCTTGAAGATGATGATCTTCTCGCCGCGCTTCTGCTCCAGCACCGTGGCGGTCACCGTGGCGCCCGGAACGGTCGGCGCGCCGATGGTCAGGCCGGTCTCGCCGCCCACCGCCAGCACGTCGTGGAAGGTGATGGAGGCGCCGGCCTCGCCCTCGAGCTTCTCGACCGTCAGCACGGCGTTCGGGGTCACGCGGTACTGCTTGCCGCCGGTGCGGATCACTGCGTAGGTCATGGGGATGCGGGTCCGCTCTCGTCTCGGCCGGTTTGGCCCGGGCCGGATGAGCCAGGGCTGGTCGTGCTTGAACCGGCGGGGCCCGCGCCCTGGAAGGGGGGCCTCGCCGGAGAGCGGGGCCTATAGCGGGCGCTGGCCAGGGAAGTCAACCTTGTCTTGCCCGGAATGCCCGCCCGGGCGCGTTGCGCCGCGGCGCGAGGCGGATTATAGGGGCCACCGCGCCCCGGAGAGGTGCCAGAGTGGCCGATTGGGCCGGTCTCGAAAACCGGAGTAGGGGCAACCCTACCGTGGGTTCGAATCCCACCCTCTCCGCCATCGACCTTCCCTCCTTTGATTGAACACGGGGGCACAGCCCAAGCGGCCGTGGCGAACTGCTCCGTCCCGGCCCAGGCTTCGCAGCCAGTGCCCAGGTGGCGGCAGCGCCGGGCGTCGAGCGTACAGCGCCGGGCAAGCGGGCGCGCACAGGCCCGGGGGCGTCTTGGTTGGCGCGGTCCGCGATCAGGTTCCAGGCCTCTGGGCGGAGATCGCCGTCGACGGGGCACGGCACCCCTCAGGAACCCTCCCACGGGGCTCCGGGAACGCTGCGCCGGCCATGGACCACCCGCGCATGTCATGGCGAAAAGGCCGGCCTCATCGGGCATCCACACTGCCTCAGGGGGCATCGCCGGGACCGGCGCTCCACCGTTCAGCGCAGGGCCGGCACCTGTTGCAGGGCCCGCGCGGCGACGGCACGGCCGATTCGCTGTCCCTCTACCAAGGCGCTGCGGAAGTGCGCCCCAGCCCATATGCGGCTCTCCGAGCATTCCTCGGAGGCCGCCGCCAGACTCGAAAACTCGCGGATCGGCTGCCCCGCGCGGTCCACGGCCTGATAGGCGACCGGACCTTCGCCCAGCAGCCCCGTGAGCACCGCCGCCCCCGTGGCGAAATCGGCGCTGTGGCCCGAAGGATATTCCGGGTGCGGCGGCGTCGGCAGCAGGGTCGTCCAGGAAGGATCCGGGCGAAGGCCGGGGCAGCCCGCGTTGATCACCGTCACCGGCCGCCAGAACAGGTAGTGCAGCTTCTCCGCGAAAAGGAGCACGTCGTTGTCGGCGAAGGCGACGGCCAGAACGGCGTTCATCCGCGCCTCCTCCCACAATCCGCCGGCCGGTGGCTGCGACGCCAGCCGCAGCAGGAGGAACCGATGGAGGTTGCGCTGCAGCGATTGCGGGACCCAGAAGCTGGCGGCCTCGGTCTGGGCCGCGCTGCGCCCCGTCTCTCCAGCGCCGCCCATGCGGCGAACCTCCTCCACCTCAGCCCGGAACCGCGCGGAGGTGATGTCGGGCGGCGGCGGACCGCGAAGGGAGGCGTTGTCTGGAAAGAGCATGGGCTGGTCGACATAGGTGATGCCCAGCAACGGCAGGGGCGGCGTCGGGCGCCACCTGCCCTCCGCGTCGGAGACGGGAAAGGCACGCTTCTCGGGCGAGGGTCCCGCACGGTCCAGCGTGGCGGTGCCGATCGCGCTTCCCAGCGCAACGCCGGCCGACCGCCCGGACGCGGACGGCACGCGGGCCAGCGCCTCCTGCAACAACGCCTCCGCTTCCGCACTGCGGGTGGAGGCGATGTGGCGGCGCGCCAGCACGCTGAAGGCCGCCATGGACATGGCCGCCAGCGGCGATGCACCGGCCGCGCGCGGCTCACCCCGGCCGCGCGGCGCCCAGCGGCGGTAGCGTGGCTCGATCGCGTTCAGCGCATCGTGGATCGCGATCGCCACCATCGCGATGGTGTGCGCGCGCGGCCACTGGGTGGTCTGTGGATCGCTCGCCAGCCGGTCGGCGACGACCATCCAGCGAAAAAGAAAGTCGTCCTGCGCGGGCCCGCGCGCCGCCGTGCGCGACATCCCGGGCGCAGCCCGCGGATCCGCCTGGGCCGGAACCGGCTGCGCGAGCGCGGCCGGCGCGAAAGCCGGGAGCAACAGGGCGGGGCGGGCGAGCAGCGACGCGCCCGCCCCGAGGATCATGCGGCGCGGGGCGGCCGAAACCGGACGGACCGGGGTCAAACGCGACCTCCCGCTATGCCGTCCACCATCATCGCCACCACGCCGCGCGGCACGCTAGCGCGTCCTCTGCATCCGCTCGTCGGTGCTGGTGGGCAGCGCGCCGCCGCGCATCGGCTCGGTGCCGATCTCGGGCGTGCTGTTGCCGCGCGTCACCCGCGCCGTGCCCGAGGGAAGGGGCGCGCCGCGCATCGGCTCGGTGCCGATGGCCGGCGTGCCGCTCGAGGCCGGAACGCGCTCGGGCGCGGGCAGGGCCGCGCCGCGCATCGGCTCGGTGGTCGGCGTGGGCGGGGGCACGGACTGCGCGCAAGCGGAAAGCAGCCCGATGGCCGCCGCCATGACCGACGCGCGCAGCACGGAAGGTGGATTCGTCATGCGGAGTTCATCCCATCTGTCTAACGCCTGCGCCTGTGCAGCCGCCACGCGGCCACCATCGCCCATCCGTGTGGCAAACACTTGAACAAACCTGCTTGATCTGCCGCCATCCGGGTGGACCGGGCGAAGCGCCTCCAGGCCGCGGAACACCGGCTGAGCCTGCTTCGATGCGGGGGCGGCGCGGTGGAACAGCCCGGGCAGCCATCCCCGGATCGAGCCGGAAACCTCCGTGCATCGTCCCGGCGCCGGCGGAATGGCTGGCGACGCGCGTCACCGGCGCCATCCCGCGGGCGCCGCGAATCGGGCGAGCGCCGCCGGGGGCCAGCCTCTCCCGCCTCCCGGCGCCGTCCGCGGGCCTCGATGCTGATGCTGTTCCAGTCCGCGAGAAGCCGAACGCGCCGCGATGGTGCCATCGGGCGGGCCGCCCTGCCTGGCTCTCCCCCGCCGACGGGGCCGGGCCCTGGACCACGGGCCACCGCCCGCAGTGGCTGGACGCGCCGCCGAAGCCGTCGCGGAACGCCTCGTGTCGGATGGGCAAGTCCACGGGCGGGCCGGCATCCGGCCCGGTGCTAGAGCTTGCGCTGCCCGAGACCGACCTTGTCGTAGATCGTGTTGATGTGGTCCTTCACCTCCTGCGGGGTGTCGTCGCGCTCGGGCGTGTGGCGCCAGCCGGTTTTCTGGCGCGCATACTGCCCCATCACCTCGTCCTGGTCCGAGGTTCCGCCGCTGATGCCGTAGGCACCGACCATCTCGTTGCCCCGGAACACGGGCGCGGCCCCGCCGGAGATGAAGACCTTGCCCCCCGTGAACACCGCCGCGTTCACGGCAAGCTGCGGGTTGCGCTCGCGCAGCCAGTGCTGCGTCACCAGCCCGTCCTGGAAGCGCGGGCTCATGGAGCGGAAGGCGGCCATGGTGAAGGCCTTGGCGATGGAGGTCTCGGGCGTGATCCAGCCGGCCTCGTCCATCCGCTCCAGCGCGATCAGGTGCCCTTCGGGCCCGACCACCGCGATCGAGACGGGCACGCCCATCTCCTCCGCCTTCTCGGTCACGGCCTGGATGAACAGGCGGCACTCGGCCGCGCGCAGTTTGGTCATGGTGGCGTCCTTGCCGGGGCTTCTGCGGGCCAGGTTACCAGTGAACCCGGATGCCAGTGAGCCGGTGTCAGTTGGCGCGCGCGCCGGAGGCCTCGACCACGCGGGCCCATTTGGCCGTCTCGGCGGCGGTCAGGCGGGCCAGGGCCTCCGGCCCACCCTCCAGAAGGTCGAAGCCCTGCGTCGCGAGGGCGGCGCGCGTGGCGGGCGCGGCCAGCGCGGCGCGCGCCGCATCGGCCAACCGCGCGACAACCGGGGCCGGCGTCGCGGCCGGGGCGTAGAGGCCGAACCACACCGCGCTCTCGAACCCCGCGAGGCCCGCCTCCTCCATGGTCGGCAGGTCCGGCGCGGCCGCCGTGCGCGCCGCCCCCGTGGAGGCCAGGGCGCGCAGCCGCCCTTCCCGAACATGCGCCAGCACGGTGGAGGCCGGCGAGAACATGACGGAGACCCGCCCCGCCAGCAGGTCCGTCACCGCCTGGGCGCTGCCGGGATAGGGCACATGCGTCATGCGGACCCCCGCCATCATGTTCATCATCTCCCCCGAGAGATGCGGCGCCGTGCCGATCCCGGACGAGCCGAAGAAGAGCCCGCCCGGCTTCTCCCGCGCCAGGGCGACCAGCCCGGCAAGGTCCCGCGCCTCCACCGAAGGGTGCACCACCAGCAGGTTCGGCACCGTGACCAGTGGCGCGACGGGCGCGAGGTCCCGCCCGAAGTCAAAGGAAAGGTCGCGCTGCAGGCTGGCGTTGATGGTGTTGGCGACCGAGCCGAGCAGAATGGTGTGGCCATCCGCCACCGCGCGCGTGACGGCCTCGGCCGCGATGTTGCTGCCCGCACCGGGGCGGTTTTCCACCACCACCTGCTGTCCGAGCGACGCGCCCATGCCCGGGGCGATCAGGCGCGCCGCCACGTCGGCCGCGCTGCCCGGCGGAAAGCCCAGCACCAGGCGAAGGGGACGGGAGGGAAACTCCCCGCCCGCCGCGGGCTGCGCCCGCACCCGGGGCGCCAGGGCTGACAGGGAGAGGGCGGCCGCGAACCAGGCGCGGCGTCCGAGAGCGCGCATGAACCATTTCCCCCGATTCGCCGCTGCCTTCGTGGCTTGGGCGGAAGTGTGGGCAGCCACGCGGCCCCTCGTCCAGTTCCCTTGTTTCCGCAGGGCCGGTCGCCCCGGCGCGGGGAATGGCCCGGACGTAGTCCGCCCGCTACAAAACCATTCGTTCCCGTGGCCCGCGGCACCGACGGACAGCAGATTTCGGAACCGAACCATGTTATGCTCGCGGAGATGAGGCTCGAGCGGTCCATGCCCAGCACGCTCTTCCACAAACGTCCGGACGGGACGCTCTCCGTGCGGCCGGTCGGGCACGGTTAACGTCCCGCCCGCCGCCCTCCAACACCGCGGCCGAACGCGTGCCCAGGGGACGCAGCATGCTCCAGACCATCGCCGACGCGAGCTATGACATCATCCAGGGATGGGGCGGCTATGCGCCGCACGCCGTGTGCCTGCTGGAGGACCCGGCGATCATCGCGATCACCGTGGTCACCAACCTCGGCGTCGCCGCCGCCTATTTCATGATCCCCTTCGCTCTCTGGCGCTTTCTCCGGCGGTTCGAGACGCTGCCCTTCCGCTCGGTGCTGGTGATGTTCGTGGTGTTCATCCTGGCCTGCGGCACCTCGCACATCACCAAGGTCATGACCCTGTTCCTGGGCGGCTGGACCTACTGGCTGGACGCGGCGGTGTGCTCGCTGACCTTGATCGCGAGCCTCGGCACGGCGATCGGCCTGGTGCGGCACGGGCGCCGCATCGCCTTCCTGACCGGCCGCCTGATCGCGCGCCCCGCCTGACCCTGGTGACCGGCGGGGAGATCCTTTCGGGCTACGCGCCCTGGGCCGCCGCTGTCACGGCCGTGCTCGGGCTGGGCACCTATGCCTGCCTCTCGCTCTGGGACCGGCACGTCCGGCGCGACGAGGCGGAGGCGCTGCGCGTGGTGACGGAAAAGGAGGCCGCCGCCTGCCACGCCGCGCAGGAGGCCGCCCTCAGCGCCAAGCGCCATCGTGCCCTGGCCGAAGCCTCCGCCATCGTGCTCTGGCGGGCCGCGCCCGACGGGGGGTTCCTGGAGCTGGAGGGCTGGACCACGCTGACCGGCCAGTCCCGGGAGTCCTCGCTGGGCTCGGGCTGGCTCGACATGCTCCACCCCGAAGACCGCGAGCGCGTGCGGACGCTCTGGGCGCAATGCCTCGCCGAGTGCCGCACGATGGACATGGAATACCGCCTGCGCACGGCCGGCGGCGACTGGCGCTGGTGCCGGTCCCGCGGCGTGCCGATCGGGGCCGATGCTGGGCCTGGCCCTGATCCCGGCACCGGAGGCGGCCGCGCCGAGGAATGGGTGGGGGTGCTCGAGGACATCGACGACCGCCGCCGCGCCGAGGAACGCCGCCTGCTGGTGGCACGGGAGGTGGACCACCGCGCCAAGAACGTGCTGGCCGTGGTGCAGACCATCGTGCGCATGAGCGGCGCCGACACGGTGAAAGCCTATTCGGCCATCGTCCAGTCCCGGATCGGCGCCCTGGCCCGCGCGCACGACCTGCTCGCCGAGGGCGGCTGGAGCGGCGCCGAGCTGCGCAAGGTCGCCGAATGGGAGCTGCTCGCCTATCGCGGCCTGAACGATGGCGGACCGGTGGCGCTCGACGGCCCGCACCGGCCGATCTCGGCCCTCGCGGTGCAACCGATCGCCATGGTGTTCCACGAGCTGGCGACCAACGCGGCCAAGGGCGGTGCCCTCTCCAGCCCCGGGGGCACCGTCCGCCTCACCTGGTGGGAGGAGGAAGAAACGCTGCGGATGCGCTGGGCGGAGGCGGGCGGGCCACCCGTCTGCGGCCCGCCGAACCGCTCCGGCTTCGGCACCCGCCTGATCGACGCCACCGTGCAAGGCCAGCTCGGCGGCAGGGTGGTGCGCCACTGGGAGCCCGCCGGGCTGGTGGTCGAGCTGTCCGTCCCCCTCGCGCGCATCGTCCCGCCGGCGCCGGACTGATCGCCCGGTTCAGGCGGCGCGGGGTGCCGGCCCGGGCAGGCGCGTGCGCGCGGCCGCCAGACGGGCGACCGCGGGCACGGCCCGTGCGATCCGGGCCAGGGCGCCCGGCGCGGCGCCCATCAATCCGGCGATCAACCCCGCCCAGCGCATCGGGCGGTCCAGTTGCCGTTCCAGCCCCAGATGGAAGGCGCGGGGGTCTTGCCCCGCCAGGATCGCCTCCGCCGCCGCCGCCCCTCCCGCCAGGGCCATGGCTATGCCGTCCCCGGCGAGCGAGGGCACGACCGCGAACTGGTCGCCCACCCGGTAGAGGCCGGGCTCGGCCTCGGCGCCGTCGCGATGGCGGAAACCATAGGGAATGCCGGCCACCGCCAGCGGCCGCCCGGCAAGCGGCCCGGCGCCGCGCAGCAAGGCGGCGGCCAGGGCGGAGCCGGCGGAGACGCGCGCCAGCAGGGCCGCCCCATCGCGCGCCTCCGCGCCCGCCCCTGACAGGCCGGGATGGATCGCGGCGCAAAGATTGGCCCCTCCCCCCGCGCGCGGCTGCAGCCCGGCATAGCCGCCCGCGAAGGGCAACAGGAGCACGGCCGCATCCAGGGGTGCCGACAGGCGCAGCGGAAGCTTCAGCCCGACCGAACCGCGCGGCACCCGGCGGGCATGGCCGCGCAGCTCGTGCTTGCCGGTGGCCAGCACCACGGCCGGGGCCCGGAGCACCGTCCCGTCGGACAGGCGCACCGACCAGCACCCGGCCTCCCGCGCGGCCGCCGCCACCGCCCGGCCGCGCAGCACGGTCGCACCGGCATCGGCGGCGGCAAGGAGCAGCGCCTCGTCCAGCACCGCACGCGGCAGGCTCCAGGCCGGAAAGGGCAGCGCCCAGGCGGCATCGTGGCGGCCCGAGGCGAGCCGGCCCTCGCGGATCGGCACGGCGCCCAGCGCGGGCAGCGGCAGGCCGAGCGAGGCCATGATGCCCGCGGCGTCGGGGCCCAGGAACTCGCCGCACACCTTCTCGCGCGGGGCCGCCTCGCGCTCCACCAGCAGCACCCGCGCGCCGGCGCGGGCCAGGCGGATCGCGGCCACGGCGCCCGCGGGGCCCCCGCCGATCACCACCGCCTCCCTCACGCGGCGCGGCCCGGGCCTGAAACCGTCCAGCGGAAGGGAAAGGCCCAGCGAAGCTCCGCGGCGACGCCGGCACGCCCGATCAGCCCCTCCCAGTCCGCGCGGGAAAAGCCGCGGGCGATGGAGACCGTGCTGTCATGCACCACCATCGGGTCCATCCGCAGCAGCCGCACCCCCGCCCAGACCGTGGCCCAGGGCAGCGGGTGACGGTGCAGATCGCTGATGAACCAGCCCAGGCGAGCGCGCGCCTCCATCCAGCGGAGAAAGCGAACGAGGGTGGCGTCGTCCAGGTGGTGCGTGAACAGCGCGCAGATCGCCGCATCGAAGCGCTCGTCGGGCGCGAGGCCGAACAGGTCCGCCGTGATCCAGCGCACGGGCAGGCCCGGATGGCGCGCCCGGGCATGGGCGGCCGCGTGGGGCGAGCGGTCCAGCGCCGCCAACTCCACCGCGACGCCGCGCCGGGCACCCCAGTCCGCCACGCGCGCAAGCATGTCCCCCCCGCCCGCACCGACATCCAGCACGCTCATCCGCCGCGCACCGCTCTCGCGCGCCAGGGAATCCAGCCAGCGCAAGGTCGGGCGGTATGCCAGGCTCATGCGGTTGATGCGCTCGAGGTCGCTCAGCGCGGAGGAGAAGGCGGCGAAGTCCTGCGCCGCGTCGTCCATGATCTCCGGCGCGGAGGAGCGGGCGCGAAGCATCAGACCGTCGCGAAACGCATCGTCTCGGCCGACAGCCCGGGGCCGAAGGCCATGGCGATGCCGCGCCGCCCCGGCTCGCGCTCCTCCAGCATGGCCCGCAGCACGAACATCACGGTGGGAGAGGACATGTTCCCGTGCTCGGCCAGCACCGCGCGCGACTGCGTAAGCGCGCCCTGCGGCGGGTGACAGGCCTCTTCCACCGCGTCCAGCACGGATCGGCCGCCGGGATGGATCGCCCAGAGTTCGTAATCCTCCGCATCCAGCCCGCCGAGCAGGGCGGGCAGGCGCGGCGGCAGCGCGCGGGTCAGGCTCTTCGGCACCTCGCCGGAAAGCACCATGTCGAAGCCGTTGTCGCCGACGCGCCAGGCGATCTGCTCCTCCGCCTCGGGCATCAGCGCGCAGCGGAAGCCGTCCAGCCGCAATCCGCTGGCCTCCGCGCTGACAAGCGCGGCCGAGCATCCATCACCGAACAGCAGGAAGCAGAGCAGCTGCTCCACCTCCAGCCGCTCCTGCAGGTGCAGGGTGCAGAGTTCCAGGTTCACCACCAGGACGCGCGCGCAGGGATCGGCCCGCACCGCGTCGTGCGCTAGGCGCAGCGCGACCAGCGCGGCCTGGCAGCCCATGAAGCCGACGGTGGTGCGCGCCACCGTTTCCTCGAGGCCGAGATGCGCGCTGATGGCGTGATCAAGGCCCGGCGCCGCGAAGCCGGTGCAGGAGGCGACGATCAGATGCGTGATGCCCTCCGGCGGGCCGAGCGCATCCAGCGCCCGGAAGGCCAGCGCGGGCGCCTCGGCCTCCCACCGCTGCATCCGCGCGCGAGTGGAGGGAAAGCGGCCGGGCTCGTAGAAGCCTTCGGCATCCACCAGCCCCGCCCGGCCGTCTGGCCGCAGCACGCTCCAGCGCCGGACGATGCCGGCACGCTCGGCCATGCGGGCAAACAGGCGCCGCTCCCGCCCCTCCGGGATCAGCCTTTCCGCGAAGGCACGAAAGGTTCCATGAACCTCATGAACAGGGGTCGCGGTGCCGATGCGGTTCAGGAAGACTGGCGTCATTCCTTTCCAGAATCGGCCCGGCCCGCGAATTTGCCAGGGTGGGGCAGCGGATCCGGCGGACACGAGCCCGGCACCGCCGGACCGCGTGGCCGGATCGGCTTAGCGGAAGGTGGGGCCAGGCGCCTTGCGGACGCGGCGGTTGACCTCTTCCGCGGAGGCGATGCCGCCTTCCCAGAAGTCGTCGATCAGGTCGCGGTTCGCCATGACCCAGGCCGAGACGCGGTCGAAATCTCCCTGCCCGAGCCCGCCGCTGACCTGCATGATGATGGGCTCCACCATCAGAATGGTCAGCCGGTCCGTGTCCATCCGCGCGCCGGGGGTGACGCCGACGAGAATGTTCTCGTCACCGTGTCCCCGCCGCAGCCAGACCACCTGGGGCAGCCCGGTGAGATGGGAGCGGAGGCGGATCATGTCGTCCGAAATCTGGTCCGCCGAGCCCTGGTCGGGAAACTCGTCGCGGCGCGGACGGCGCTCCTCACGGAGGCGTTCGTCACGCGGCCGATCGTCGCGCGGCCTTTCCTCGCGTGGCCTCTCCTCTCGCGGCCGGTCGTCGCGTGGCCGGTCGTCGCGTGGCCGGTCCTCTCGCGGCCGGTCGTCGCGCGGGCGCCCCTGCTGCGGCGCCTCGGGCTGCGGCGGCGGGGCGGCCTGGATCGGCACGGATCGGGGAGCCTCCTGCCGCGCGGGCGCGGGCTCGGGCGCCGGAATGGGCGCCGCAGCCGGAGATGGCGCGGGAGCAGGGGGCGGCGCGGGAGCAGTAGCCGGCGCGGGAGCAGGAGCCGGCGCGGGAGCCGGGACCGGCGCCGCCGGACGCGCGTGGCGCACGCTCACGCCTTCGTCGTCCACGGCGAGCTCGATCGTGAGATCGGCCTCGAACACCAGGCGCAGCGCGGATTCGAAGGCGTCGCGGAAGGCGGCGGCATCGGCGCCAGGAGCCCCGAAGCGCCCCATCAACTCCGGCCAGGCGGCACTGACCACCGCATCCGCCCCGCCGCGCGACAGAACCTCGCGCGTCCAGGCATGCGCGTCCATCGCCTCTGCCGAAGCCGAGAGGGCGCGGAGGATCGCGCGATCCAGTGCAACCGCGTTCTCCGAAAGGCTGGCCATGAAGCGCGCGTTCAGCTTCACCGAGGTCGGCCAGGCACCGCCACGCGGCCGCGAGCGGGCGTCGAGCACCGAGAGCTCCGGCCCCTCCTCCACCGCGGCGACGATGCGCGCGGTGAGCATGCGCTCCACCTGCTCTGCAAGCGGCGCCACCGCGCCCTCCCCGAGGCCGAGACGGGCTGCCAGAGCCGCGGCATCCGCGCCCAGCGCGACCGTGGGACTGCCGCTGCGCAGGGCGGAGTCGCAGAGAAAGGCGAGCAGCAGCCGCAAGCCCGGCCCATCGGGCAGGGTGTCCCCGGCATGGGCCGGGGCCATGCGGAGCGCGGCGTCCCGGCCGTCGCGCCGCCAGGCCTCGGTGCCCGGCGAGACGGGAAGGCCGAGGCGGCAGAAGGCCGCGTGCTGCCAGATCACCGTTTCGGGCGCGGACGCGCGATCGGTTTCCGCCGCGACGGGTGGATCGGTACGTGTCGTCATGGGCGGGCGGGATTCAGACTCGAAGTGGAGAAGGATGGCCGCGTCGCAGGCAGCGGATTCATGCAGCCTGCGTTGCGCCAGATAATTGCCGCGCGGCATCGCGGCAAGCCCGTCCGCGCCGAATCGCGGCCACGGAGGCGTGCCACGCCCATTTCGAGGTCCATACGGAAACGAAAAAAGAAGGCTGGGCCGGAGCAGGGCCGCGCCGGCCGGCTCGCGCCCGGCGCCCTCCTGCCGGAGGGGTCGCGGGCCATGGGCGGGGCGCACGGTGTCCCCTGCCCTGTCAGGCCGCCTGCCGGGCCGGTGACCCGGGAAGGCCGATCAGGCTCCCGCCAAAGAGGAACGGCTTCCAGCGGTCACCCGGGAACGCCGCTCCGGACCGGCCTGGCCGGGCGAAGACTTCGCCGGCCGGCACATTCGCCCGAGGCCGTCAGACCGCCTCCTTCAGCTCCTTGGCCGGGCGGAACGCGATCTTCTTGCTGGCGGCGATCTGGATCTGCTCGCCGGTCGCGGGGTTGCGGCCCGTGCGGGCCGGGCGGGACTTCACCTCGAGGATGCCGAGGCCGCTGATGCGGATCTTGTCGCCGGCCTTCAGGTGCTCGGCGAGCGACTGGACGAAGTCGTTCACCAGCGTTTCCGCCTGCTTCTTCGGCATCTCGTGCGTCTCAGCGAGCCCGGCGGCGAGCTGCTTCAGGCTCACCACCGCGGCTGCGGCAGGCTTGGCGGCGCCCGATGCGGGAGCCTTGGCGGCGGGTGCCTTCGCCGCGGTGGTCTTGGGTGCAGCTGCCTTGGCCATAATGAACCGCCTGTCTGTTGCGCTTGGTCCCGGAAGTCACCACGAACACAGCGGCCCAACAAGTGGGATGGCGGGCTTTGCGAAGCCCGGCCTGCCGAAAGCGGCATCTGTGCAACAGTGTGGATCGTCACGCATCCGGCACGTTGCGCCTGAGCTCCGCGAGCCAGGCCGTTGCCGTGCCGTCGGAGGGCGCCCGCCAGTCCCCGCGCGGCGAAAGCGAGCCCCCCGCCGCCACCTTCGGCCCGTTCGGCATGGCCGAGCGCTTGAACTGGCTGAAACCGAAGAACCGGCCGAGAAACACCTCCATCCAGTGCCGGATCTCCGCCAGGTCGAAGGCACGGCGCCGCTCCTCGGGAAAGTGGGGCGGCCAGGAACCGCGCGCGGCGTCGGCCCATGCCCGGTGCGCCAGGAAGGCGATCCTGGAGGGCAGGAAGCCGTGGCGCAGCACGTAGAACAGGGTGAAGTCCTGCAACGCATAAGGGCCGATCTTCGATTCGGTGCTCTGCATCGCGCCGCTCGCGTCGGGCGGAACAAGCTCCGGCGAGATCTCGGTCGAAAGGATGTCTTCCAGCACGGCGGAGGCCTCGGCCTCGAAAAGCCCTTCCTCGGCCACCCAGCGGATCAGGTGCTGGATCAGCGTCTTCGGCACGCCACCATTGACGTTGTAGTGCGACATCTGGTCGCCCACGCCATAGGTGCACCAGCCCAGCGCCAGCTCCGACAGGTCTCCCGTGCCCAGCACGATCCCCCCCTCGTGGTTGGCGGCGCGGAACAGATAGTCGGTGCGCAACCCCGCCTGCACGTTCTCGAAGGTCACGTCGTAGACGGGCTCGCCGCCCGCGAAGCGGTGGCCGAGATCGGCCAGCATCTGCCGCGCGGCCGGGCGGATATCCAGTTCGCGCGCGGTGATGCCCAGCGCCGCCATCAGCCGGTGCGCGCTGCCCTTGGTGCCCTCGCTCGTGCCGAAGCCGGGCATGGTGTAGCCGATGATGTCGGTGCGCGGGCGCCCCATGCGGTCCATCGCGCGGGCCGCCACGATCAGCGCCTGGGTCGAATCGAGCCCGCCCGAGACGCCGATCACGATCTTCGGATTCCCGATGGCGCCGAGCCGCTGCATCAGGCCCGAGACCTGGATGGCATAGGCCTCGTAGCAATCCTGGGACAGGCGCGCGGGATCGGCGGGCACGAAGGGGAAGCGCTCCACCCGCCGCTCGAAGCCGATGTCCTCCTCGGGCGGGCCAAGGCGGAAGAACACGCGGCGGAAGGGCCGGGCGTGCAGGCGCCGGTTGTCGTCGAAGGTGCCCTGGCGCGCGCGCTCCTGGCGCAGCAGGTCGAGATCGGCATCGGCCATCGCGATCTGCTGGCCCGCCGGGAAGCGCTCGCTCTCCACCAGCGTCGCGCCATTCTCGTAGATGGAGACCTGCCCGTCCCAGGCCAGGTCGGTGGTCGATTCGCCCGCCCCCGCCGCGGCATAGACATAGGCCGCGAGGCAGCGCGCCGACTGCGAGGCGCAGAGCAGGCGCCGCGTGTCCGCCTTGCCGATGGTGATGTTGCTGGCCGAAAGGTTGGCCAGCACGGTGGCGCCCGCCAGCGCCCCGTCGCTGCTCGGCGGGCTGGGCACCCAGAGGTCCTCGCAAACCTCCGCGTGGATGGTGAGGCCGCGCAGGTCCTCGGCCTCGAAGAGCAGGTCCGGGCCGAAGGGAGCCTCCAGCGCCCCGATCCGCACCGTGCCGCCCTCCGTCCCGATGCCGGAGGCGAAGTGCCGGTGCTCGTAGAACTCCCGGTAGTTGGGCAGGTGGATCTTCGGCACCACGCCCAGAAGCCGGCCGCGATGGATGGCGAGCGCGCAGTTGAACAGCCGCGGGCCGTGGCGCAGCGGCGCGCCCACCAGCAGAACCGGCAGCAGCGCCGCGGACTCCTCGACCAAGCGCTCCACCGCCGCCTCCACCGCATCCAGCAGCACGTCCTGCAGCAGCAGGTCGTCGATGGAATAGCCGGACAGGCAGAGCTCGGGGAAAACGGCCACCGCGGCGCCGCGGGCGTGGCAGTCGCGGGCCGCGGCGAGCACGGCCTCCAGGTTGGCGCCGGGATCGGCCAGGCTGACCCGGGGAGTGCAGGCCGCCAGCCGGGCGAAGCCATGTCGGTAAAGGGAATGGAAGCTCATCGCGGGGTTGAACGATCCAGAAAGCCGGGCGTTGGCGGGGCAGAAGCATCGCCGCCAGCCGGCGCCGGGCGCAAGCCACGGGCCGGCCGAAGCTGGCGGCGGGCACTTGCCCGCCCAAGTCTCCCCCTTGCCCGCCGCGTTATCGAGGGGTCGCGCCCCGACCGGAACACCGCCGCATGCCAGATTCCCTCGCCCTGACAAGACCGCTGCCCGAAGCCGGGGCACCGCCGGGGGGCCTGCCGCCGCAGCGCCCCGCCTCGCGCCGGGTGGTCATGACGGGCGCGCTGCTCTGCATCCTGCTGGCATCCCTCGACCAGAACATCGTGAACACCGCCCTGCCCCGGATCGTGTCGGACCTCGGGGGCATGGCGCACCTCTCCTGGGTGGTCACCGCGTTCATGCTTTCCTCCACGGTGACCACGCCGCTCTACGGGAAGCTGTCCGACACCTACGGGCGGCGGCGGATGTTCCTGGTGGCCATCGCGCTGTTCCTGGCGGGCTCGCTGCTCTGCGGCACCGCGGGGTCGATGGGGCAGCTCATCCTGTTCCGCGCCCTGCAGGGGCTTGGCGCGGGCGGGCTTATGGTGCTGGCCCAGGCCTCGGTGGGCGACGTCGTCTCGCCGCGGGAAAGGCCGCGCTACCAGGGGCTGTTCACCGGCACCTTCGCCCTGGCCAGCGTGGCGGGGCCGCTGCTCGGGGGCATCATCACCTCCGCCCTTTCCTGGCGCTGGGTGTTCTACGTGAACCTGCCGCTCGGCGCCCTCGCGCTGCTGATGATCGGCTTCGGCCTCCGCACCCCCGCCGCGAAGCGCAGGCGCCCGCTGGACATCGCCGGCAGCGCCCTGATGGCGGCGGGCACGGCGGCGCTGCTGCTTTTCCTGGCCTGGGGCGGCGTGGAGTTTCCCTGGGTTTCCGCCGCCGCGGCCGGCGGCGCGGCCCTGGTGCTCGCCCTCTTCGCCGCCTTCCTGTGGCGGGAAACGCGGGCGGAGGACCCGCTGATCCGCCTCGGCCTGTTCCGCAACCCCGTCTTCGCGCGGGGCGTCTCGGTCGGCGGGATGATGGTGTTCGCCATGATGGGCTCCACCGTCTTCCTGCCGCTCTACTTCCAGCTCGTCCTCGGCATGAGCCCGGCGCGGGCGGGGGCGATGATGCTGCCGCAGGTCATCGGCATGGTGCTCACCTCCGTCTTCGGCGGGCGCGCGGCGGCGAAGCTCGGCCGGAACAAGGGCTTCCTCATGGCGGGCCTCCTGCTGGAGGCGGTGGCGCTGGTGGGGCTGGCGGGGCTCGCCTGGTTCGCGGCGCCGGCCTGGGCCTTCCTGGTCGCCATGGCCGCGCTCGGCCTGGGGATGGGAATGGGCATGCCGAACCTGACCACCGCCATCCAGAACGCGGTGGACTACAAGGAACTCGGCGCGGCCACGGGGGCGATGACCTTCGTGCGCTCCCTCGGCGGGGCTGTGGGGGTGGCCTGTTCCGGCGCCATCCTTTCCGCCCGCCTCGCCGGGCCGGTGGACGTGGAGGGGCTGACCCGAGGCGGGGCCGAGGCCATGGCGGCCCTTTCCCCCGCCCAGCACGCGATGCTGGGGGAGGCCTACCGCACGGCGCTGACCGGCTGCTTCGCCCTCAGCGGCGTGGTGATGACGGCCGCCTTCCTTCTGGTCATCGGCCTGCCCGAGCAGAAGCTGCGCGGCACGGTCGAGGAACAGCCGGGCTGATACGGGCGGCGGCGGCCGGCGTTCCTGCCTTCGAGCAGAAGGAAGATCGGCCGTGAGCGAGAGCGAGAAGTCCGAAACCCTGGAAGAGCGCGTCCGCCGCCTGGAGAGCCAGAAGGTCCACCCCGAGGACGAGCTTCGGAAATCCCCCGCCGAAGCGGAGGAGCGCATGGAAACCGCCGAGGAGCAGGCCGTCCCGCCCACGTCGCCGGCCGGCGGAGGCTGAACGCCCCCGGGCCGTCCTCGCCCGGCCGCCCGGCCCGTGGTAGGGCGCCCCATGCTTCCGCCCGACCTCGCCACCGCCCGCCGCATCGTCGTGAAGATCGGCTCCGCCCTCGTGGTGGACCCGGAAACGGCGGCCCCGCGTGCGGACTGGCTCGCCTCCGTCGCACAGGACGCCGCCCGGCTCCGGGCCGGAGGGGCGGAGGTGGTTCTGGTTTCCTCCGGCGCCGTGGCGCTGGCCCGCCACGCCCTCGGCCTCACCCGCCGCGCCCTGCGGCTGGAGGAGAAGCAGGCCGCCGCCGCCGTGGGCCAGATCCGTCTCGCGGGCGCCTGGGAACATGCCCTGGCCGCGCATGGCATGACGGCCGCCCAGATCCTGCTGACGCTGGAGGACAGCGAGGCGCGGCGCCGCTACCTCAACGCGCGCGAAACGCTGCGCACCCTGCTCGGCCTCGGCTGCGTGCCCGTGATCAACGAGAACGACACGGTGGCGACCGCCGAGATCCGCTTCGGCGACAACGACCGCCTGGCGGCCCGCGTGGCCGAGATGATCGAGGCCGATGCCCTGGTGCTGCTCTCCGACATCGACGGCCTCTACACCGCCGATCCCCGCCGCGACCCCGAGGCGCGCCACCTGCCGCTGGTGGAGCGGGTGACGGAGGAGATCATGGCCATGGGGGGCGAGCCGCCGCCCGGCTATTCCTCCGGCGGCATGCGCACCAAGCTGATCGCGGCACGGATCGCGACGGGGGCGGGCTGCGCCATGGCCATCGCCCTGGGCTCCGCGCCCAACCCCCTTTCCGCCATGCTGGCCGGGGCGCGTGCCACCTGGTTCCTGCCGGCGCCCGAGGGCCGTTCGGCGCGGAAAAGCTGGATCGCGGGCTCGCTGGCCCCGCTCGGCCGGCTGGTGGTGGATGACGGCGCGGCCCGCGCCCTGGCCGATGGCCGCTCCCTCCTTCCCGCCGGCGTGCGGGAGGTGGAGGGCCGCTTCGATCGCGGCGATCCCGTTTCCGTGCGGGACTCCGAAGGGCGCGAGCTGGCGCGCGGCCTTTCCGCCTATGATTCGGAAAGCGCCCGCCGCATCGCCGGCCGCCGCAGCGCGGAGATCGAGGCGATCCTCGGCTGGCGCGGGCGCGACGTGATCGTGCACCGTGACGACATGGTTCTGATCTGAGGAGTGCGCCGAATGGACAAGGACGAGCTGACCGCCTGGGCCCTGAAGAACGGCTGGCAGGTCATGGCGGGCGCCCCCAGCCTGACCAAGCCCTCCAACCCCAAGGAGGCCATCGTGCGAATGGCCTTCAAGGCGACGGTGGTGAACCTTGAGGTGAAGAAGCCGGCCGGGAAGTGGGAGAAGGTCTCGGGTGAGGCCTATGGCAAGATCCAGCCCGACCCGGAAACGGGCGTGCCGCAGGGCCTCGGCTTCGAGAAGATCCCAAGCTTCTCCATGCTGATGCAGGAGAACAGGGACGCGCGGGTCTTCGCCAACATGGGCGGCATGGGGAAGCGGCGCTGAGCGGCACTCAGCCCGCCAGCAGCTTCACCCGCGCGGCGTCCAGCGCCAGCGCCGCGCGGCCGCCCACGGCGAGATGCCCCTCCCCACCGGTGTGCGGGGCGTCCACCAGCACCTCGGCCCCCGCCACCCGCACGCCGTAGCGGATGGAGGCGCCGAGGAACTCCCGGTGCGTCACCTCCCCCTCCAGCAGCCTCCGGCCCGGCGCCCCGGCACCGGCGGGCAACAGCAGCACGTCCTGCGGGCGGAACATCAGCCGCGCGCCGGGGGGAACATCCAGCCCCGGCGGCAAAGGAATGCGCGTGCCGCCGTCGATCTCGAAGGCGCTGGCCGCGCCGTCGCGCAGCACGCGGCCCGGCATGATGTTGGCCGTGCCGAGGAAGCCCGCCACGAAGAGGTTGGCGGGATGGTCGTAAAGCTCCATCGGCGTGCCGACCTGCTGCACCACGCCCTCGCTCATCACCGCGATCCGGTCGCAGACGGTGTTCGCCTCCTCCTGATCGTGCGTGACGAAGATCGTCGTCAGGCGCAGCCGCTGCTGCATGTCCCGCAACTCGCGCCGCACCTGCACGCGAAGCCGCGCGTCGAGGTTCGACAGCGGCTCGTCCAGCAGCAGCACCTTGGGCCGCACCGCGACCGTGCGGGCCAGCGCCACCCGCTGCTGCTGGCCGCCCGAGAGCTGCGAGGGGCGGCGCTCTCCCATGCCCTCCAGCCCCACCAGCGCCAGCGCCGCGTCCACCCGGCCCGCGATCTCCGCCCGCGCCACGCGCCGCTCCTCCAGCCCGAAGGCGACGTTGCGGCGCACGGTCATGTGCGGCCAGAGCGCGTAGGATTGGAACACCATCCCGACGTCGCGCTTCCAGGGTGGCAGGTGCGAGATGTCGGCGCCGCCCACCAGAACCCGCCCGCGCTGCGCCGCGTTGAACCCCGCGATCAGCCGCAGCAGCGTCGTCTTGCCGCAGCCGGAAGGTCCGAGGAACGCGAAGAACTCGCCCGGCCGGATCTCCAGGTTCACGTCCTTCAGGACGCGCGTCGCGCCATAGGAGAGGTCCACCCCCTCCACCCGGATGCCCGCCGGCTCGCGTGCCAGGATCTCGCTCATGCGCTTTCCTTTCCGCCCCGTCCGGCCACCAGGTGTGAAGCCAGCGTGGACAGCCCGACGATGACCACCGCGATGATCCCGAGCGCGGCCCCCGCCCCGCGCCCGGCGGGCGACTGCATGAAGACATAGAGCCCATAGGCCAGCGGCGCGTCGGCATTGGACTGCACCAGCATCAGCGTCGCCGACAGCTCCACCGCCGCGGTGGCGAAGGAGGTGACGAAGCCGGCCGCGATCCCGCCCGCCATGAGCGGCAGCACGATCCGCCGGACCACCCGCAGCCGGCGCGCGCCGAGGTTCTCGGCCGCCTCCTCCAGGCTGGACGAGATCTGCTGGAGCGCCGCCGTGCAGGCCCGCAGCGCGTAGGGAAGCCGCCGCACGGCCAGCGCCAGCACGATGATCCCCCAGAAGGCCGCGAGCGACGTGCCGTTCGGCAGGGTCACGCCGAAATAGGTGCGCAGATACCCGATCCCCAGCACCAGCCCCGGCACCGCCAGCGCCGACATGGCCACGTAGTCCAGCCAGCGGGTTCCGGCCATGCGCGTCCGCAGCACGAGATAGGCGATGGCGGTACCGAGGATCACGTCGATCAGCCCGGCCAGCCCGGCATAGACCAGCGTGTTGGTGATGTATTGCGAGCTTTCGGCAAAGACCCGGGCGTAATGCGCCAGCGTGTACCCGTCCGGCAGCGGCGCGAAGGACCAGACCGTCGCGACCGAGAGCAGGAACAGCCCGAGGTGGGGCGCCAGCACCAGCGCGAGGATCAGCAGGATCAGCGCGTAGGCCGCCACCGCCTGCCCGCGCGGCAGGCGCCGCCGCGCCAGCCCTCCCCCGCCCCGCTGCACCGTCGCGTAGTCGCGCCCGCGCAGGGCCAGCGACGAAACCCAGAGCGACAGCACGGAGAAGAGGATCAGCACGACCGAGATGACGTAGCCGATCGGGTCCTCCAGCCCCACGGAGGTGATCCGCAGATAGGCCTGGGGCGCCAGCATCTCGCGCACGTTCAGCAGCAGCGGCGTGGCGAGGTCGTCGAAGACCTTGATGAAGACGAGGCTGGCGCCGGCGACGTAGCCGGGCATGGCCAGCGGCAGCACGATCCGCCGGAACAGCCGGAACCCGTGGCTGCCGAGGTTCTGCGCCGCCTCCTCCATCGCACGGTCGATGTTGCGCAGGCTGGCCGAGAGGTTGAGCAGGATGAAGGGGAAGTAGTGGATGGACTGGACGAAGATCACCCCGTTCAGCCCCTCCATGAAGGGGATGTTGATGTCGAGCCAGTCGCCCAGCAGCAGGTTCACGCTGCCGCTGCGGCCGAACAGAAGCCCCATCGCCACCGCCCCCGCGAAGGGCGGCATGATCAGCGGCAGCACGCCCAGTGTTTGCACCAGCACCGCGCCGCGGAACTCGAAGCGCGTGGTGAAATAGGCGAGCGGCAACGCGATCAGGCTCGCCACCGCCACCGACATCAGCGAGACGTAGAGGGAGTTCCAGAAGCTCCGCATGAACAGGTCGTTGGACAGGAAATCCCCGACATGGGCGAGGGTGAAGCCGCCCGTCGCCCGGTCCTGGAAGGCGACGGTGACCACGGTCAGCACGGGCACCACCAGGAAGGCGAGAAGAAAGATCGCGACCAGCCCGAAGGCCACCGCCTCCCCCGGCCGCGCCGTCCAGCGGCGGGGGCGGGCGGCGGGCGGGGTGGCGGCGGTCGCCTCGGTGGTGGCGAGGCTCACCCGGCCGCCTTCGCGGCGTCGGCGGCCTTGGCGGCGGCGGCGGTGTACTTGTCCCGCGCGAAGCCGGCCCAGCGCTGCTCCAGCTCCGCCTGGCGCGGCCCGGGGCCCCCACGGCCGGAGAAGGAACCGGCCACCGCGTCCGACGCCGCCTCCTCCGCCGTCACGGGCATGGCGGCGATGAGCGCCCGCGCCTCCTCCAGCAGCGCGCGGGCCTGCGGGTTGTCCCGCCGCGCCAGCCGCGTCTCGACGTCCCCGATCGCCTTGGTGGCGCGCTTCAGCCCATCGAGGTTGGTGCCGACGAGCTGATCGTAGAGAGCATCGACGACGGCGTAGCGCTTCTCCGACACGCCCAGGTCGAAGCGGAAGTTCGGCAGGCCGATGGTGCCGTTGAACGGGTTGGGATAGCCCGCCGGCGCCTTTGCATAGACCGCCGGGTTCACCGGCAGCCGCCGGATCGTCGGCTCCAGCAGGATCTCCTGCCCCTGAACCGAGAGCAGGAAGTCGATGAAGGCCTTTGCCCCCGCCAAGTTCGGCGCGTTCTTCACCACGGCGATGTTGGCCGGCACCACCGTGGTGACGGAGGGGTAGGCGAACTTCACCGGGAAGCCCGCGCCCTGGGCGGAGAAGGCGAAGAAGTCGATCACGATGCCGATCCCGACCTGCCCGGAGTTCACCGCGTCCGGCACCCCGAAGGAGCGCTCGGTGATCTGGCGGAGGTTTCCGGAAAAGCCCTTGATCGTCGCCCAGCCCTTCTCCCAGCCCTCCCCCTGCAGGATCGTCTCGACCGTCAGGTGCGTGGTGCCGGAGCGGGACGGCGCGGTGATGATGATGTGATCGTGATAGGCGGGCTTCGCGAGGTCCGCCCATTCCTTCGGCTCGGGCAGGCGGTTCGCGCGCATGTAGCGCTCGTTCCACATGATGCCGTAGCCCGAGGCCGCGAAGCCCGTGACGAAGCCCTCGGGGTCGTTGACGGCATAGGGGCCGATCGTGTCGGGGATGCCCTGGCTCTGTGGCCTGTAGGCCTCCAGCAGGCCGGCCTTCTTCAGCACCTCGAAGGCATCGGGGGCCGAGGCCCAGAACAGGTCCACCGCGTTGTTGCTGCGCGTCTCCTGCACGAAGCGCACGCCGGCCGTGGTGTTGCGGCTCTGCACCTCCAGCGTGGTGCCGGGATGGGCGGCCTCGAAGGCGCGCTTGAAGGGGGCGGTGACGTCGTTGGAGAAGGAGGTGACCACCGTCACCTTGCCGGACACCGCCTGGGCACGCGCGGCGCCCGCGACGGATGCGGCGGCCATGGCGCCGAGGGCACGGCGGCCCAGCACCGGTTGGGTGAAGCGCATGGTTCCCTCCGTTGCATTCTCTGATGCATTCCGGTTCTGGGTCAGGCCGGCGGCGCTGGCAAGCCTGGGTGCGGACAAGCATGGGCGGCGGGTCTGCCCTGCCGCGCCGCGCTTCCCCCGGCCGCCGCCCGGCGCTACCGATACGCCCATGAACGCGATCACCGATCCCGCGGCCGATTCCGCCGCCATCGCCCGCGCCGCGCTGGAGGAGGCCGCCCGGGCCGCCCGCGCCGCCGCAACCACGCTCGCGCGTGCGCCGCGGCCGGTGAAGGACCTCGCGCTCACCACCGCCGCGGCCGCCTTGCGCGCCCGCGCCGCGGAAATCCTCGCCGCCAACGCCGCCGACCTCGCCGCCGCGCCGGAGCTGAGCGAGGCCTTCCGCGACCGGCTCACCCTCACCCCCGCCCGGGTCGAAGCCATGGCCGTGGGGTTGGAGGAAGTGGCCGCCCTCCCCGACCCCGTCGGCCGCGTGCTGGCCGAATGGACGCGCCCCAACGGCCTCCTTTTCCGCCGTGTCGCACAGCCCATCGGCGTGATCGGCATGATCTACGAGAGCCGCCCGAACGTGGGCGCCGACGCCGCCGCGCTCTGCCTCAAGGCCGGCAGCCCCGTGATCCTGCGCGGCGGGCGCGAAAGCCTGCGCAGCGCCGCCGCCATCCATGCCTGCATCCTCGATGGCCTCCGCGCGGCGGGGCTCCCCGAGGCCTGCGTGGCCACCGCGCCCAACACCGACCGCGCCTTTGTCGCCGCCATGCTGCGGGCCTCCGGGCTGATCGACCTCATCATCCCCCGCGGCGGCAAGGGGCTGGTGACGCGCGTGCTGGAGGAAGCGCGCGTGCCCGTGCTCGCCCATGCCGAGGGCCTCTGCCACACCTATGTGCATGAGGCGGCGGACCCCGCCATGGCGCGCAGCGTCCTCGCCAACGCCAAGATGCGCCGCACCGGCGTCTGCGGCTCGACCGAGACGCTGCTGATCGACCGCGCCGTCGCCCCGTCCCTGTTGCCGCTTCTGGTGGAGGACCTCCGCGCGCTCGGTTGCGACTTCCGCGCCGATGCCGCGGCCCGTGCCATCCTGCCCGCGCTGCCCCCGGCCTCGGAGGGCGACTTCTCCACGGAATGGCTCGCCGCCATCCTCAACGTCGCGGTGGTCGACGGCGTCGAATCCGCCCTCGACCACATCC
>Ga0210040_10002900_pt1 | contig 23686 bp, 23 predicted proteins | sample CryGeyCG12114_NA_FD_185462 | JGI IMG/M metagenome (GOLD analysis project Ga0210040, IMG submission 185462) | Groundwater microbial communities from aquifer - Crystal Geyser CG19_WC_8/21/14_NA (SPAdes) (version 2) | ecosystem: Environmental > Aquatic > Deep subsurface > Groundwater | place: USA... | reverse complement strand
AAACTTAATACTATAGGGTCGCTGGGTTTGTACTAATTGTGCATGAGAATTCGTTTCAAACGGTGGTTAATGCAATGCGATGCCACTGTGTTCCCACAAAATGACACTTGTTGACTGATCGTTGGAGTTAATTGACCTGACCAAAACATTCTTATTTTATAAGTCATTTCAAAAGTATACTTACTAGCTTCTTCCATTCAGCAACTGAAGTCTGAAGTCTGGTCTTTCTGGCTTGTAGGATCTTTTCTCTTGTTTCTTTGCTAGACAAATGACATTATGCGTAATTATTTAAATATTTACTCTTATACTGTCTACTAGCGACATGTTTTTTTATCTCTCCGTCTATAAGAAAAATGAACGCACTGACTGAGATTTACTATTTACTGCACCACAACCTTAATTCGTTAGAAATAATTCCAGCTTCAAATATCAAATAGCTAACGATAATGATACACACATTTAGCACTGTCCATTTAATTCAATAGTTTAGTACTAACAAAGTCCTCAATAATATAAAAACAAACATAGAAAAGTAAGAACTCCTTATGTTTAGTTCTTATGGTTTATATTCAAGCAAAGGATATTTCCCGGGTTTAAGTTTTAAGATCACACTGTTGCAAATTACGGCGTTTGATTCGTTCAAAGCTGTTTTCAGTGTTAAACACTGGCACCCGGGAATACAACACAAATAGTGACAATGACAATAGTGAAACATGAGATTCCGTTTCCGTTTCGTCTGTGTCCAGTCCACGTTTGTTTCTTTAAAGAAACTTATAATGTGCTTGGTTTAGCACGAAAGAACTATTTAACTTTTTCTTGTTAAATAGGTCCTGTAGTTTAAAAGAACGACAAAGACTTTACGTTTGAAAGTTAATGTTAGTTCATTATAAGAATGCACCATTCTAAGAAAAGAACGAAGATCCGGGAATCAGAAAAGTACATTGGATTTGAACAACAAGCAGTGCAAACTGTCAGGAGAACAGTATTGAATCTGGACGCTAGATTTTTTCCGGCAGGTAAAATCAAATACATTTAATATAACTGAGCCTGGATGGAAAATATTGTTATTAGTCTGTGCTCTTTAGGCGAACTCTGCTGTTTTGCTACAGGCTACAAAGTAGCGATTTGCTCTCATCGGAAGTGTAATTTGCATGCACTAGCACTACTATATATTGCGATAATTGTTTTCATCATTGTATTCAGCAAAAGCATTATTATTTCCAATATCTGTAGGTCTCCAGCCAGGGAAGATAGTGGCTTTAGAAGGAGAGGCAGGGACAGGGAAATCATTTCTTCTCACATATTTTATCGCAAGGTTACTTACAAATGTATACTATGTGCAGCTAAATATTTACTAATAGGGCTCATTGTGAATTGTGATGCATATTTCGAACATCTTGCAGAGTCTTACTGGAATATCCAGAAAAAACAGTTTTGCATGTACAAACATCCCATCATTTCAACATGAAGGCATTAATTTCAATCATTTGCCACTTTGAGAAATCAATGAGCGATGTCGATAGTGAATTCATTGAGCAAAAAACTTCATCCGAAGTGATAGAAAAATACCCAGCCCTGAAATTGTATTTAGATCGTTTATCTATTCTGACCTGTTTTTCTGCGGAAGATTTGCTCATGACTTTTGGACCTGCTGATGGATCTACTGTTGAGCAAATGCTTTATTGTAATTCTACACTCTCATTAGTGACAGTTGATTGCATAGACGCATTTACTTACGCTGGGAGTCTTAAAAACAAACCAAAAAGTCAGCATCCAAACGTTATGGCACTAGTTCAAAGTGCCGTAGGTAGAACTCAAACACCAGTACTATGCACATCCATTGGCTTTATAAACAAGCAAGAATTTTTGCCCCAAAAAAGTTGTAATCCCGTCATTAAAAGTGATGCGGAAACTTTTTGCAATTTGCTGTTTGATGGCCATTTAACAAATTGGTTTGTTTTGGAAAAGACTGTACAGAATATGAAAATGGAGGTGACAACGTATTTACAAACTAAACACGAAGGGTACAAAAGAAATTCGATTGGAAACAGCGAAAGTCGGCGTATTAAGTTCACTATTTTGAGAAATATGTTGTGGATAGTTGACAGTCAGGAAAGCCAGGGAGTGAAAAAATAGATTTACAATTGTTGAATACAACTTCCTTTTTTTAATGTTCAGTGTATATATAATTAGAGTTAAGATAGCCTGTAATAAATTCGCTGTCAGTTTTCGATTCAAAGATACTTGTCCCTCGACATTTATGATTCTCATGTTGTCATGTTCATCTTTATGCTTCGGGTTGGACTGCTTTCGAGTCTGTCACAGGTGAATTCTATGTAGCTCATATTGGAGCAAGAGTATTGACCCCTCCCTACTCCATAAGGCAAGAAAATTGCTGCAAAAAATACTGCTGTGATAAATTGATACCACAGGAATAGCACAAGTCTTGTCGCTCCTCCTGGCAATTTAACTACTACTCGCTTTAATGGCAATGGTAAATATGCGCGATAGTACTTTATTGTTCCCACATCTCCCTTCCGGAATGCCATTGAGTCACGTTTGTGATGGAAAATCTGGAAAAAAAAACGTATTGTATGTTAGATATTTCTGGATAAGCATCATGATGAGTTTAAGCTCACTAACCGCTGCAGTTGCATTGTATAAGAATCCAACAATCATAAATCCAAGGATTAAAACCGATGCAAAATATGGAAAGCGGGCCGTTTCTAGCAAGTGCGCAGGCATTATAATGAATACTAGAGTAGAATGAAATTCAGGTCAGCTTAAATAACTCTAAAATAAAATATAAATATTTGGAACCAATAAACTAATTTCAAGAAATTTAAATCTTACATCCGAGAGTCACACAGACATATCCATTTATTCCATGAATCATTCGGACTATTCTTCCAATTCGACTAGAAAATAGTGTCAACGAGGCTCCCATGAAGTATTGTATGATGATTAGAACCATCACACACCAGCCAAAACGCACGTGGTATTGGTTATCTTCGTTTCTCTCCTCCATTTCTAAGCTTATGGGGTGCTGATGACATATTGCAACGATTATTCCAGCTAATAGCAAAATTACTGTAGCTGTCATATAAAACGCATGAGCCTAAAAGACGTTATGAAAACAGTTTGTTACATAAATCAATCCTGGGCTATCTAAAATGAGTCCCCAAAAAACAAAATCAACAGCAGGAAACAAGTTTAGCATGCTAGTTGTTTTTTAGCATTACCAAAATCCATACAGGAACATTCCAAAGAAATGTACTTATCCATGTCTCCTTGAAATTCCTAGCAATAAATATTCCAGGCGGAGCTAATGCCAAAATTGCTCCGAGCATTAGACTTCCATGCAATGGGCTTATTGACGGCGCCTCATGATTCTAGTGAGTTTAGAAAATCGGTATAGTTACAACGCGCGTACAACTACAATGACGCATATAATTAAAATCGCATAATGAGAGCATGTTACCTACATGCGCATTTTTGACCTTTTTGTAAATCCCATCGGATCGAATGTATGTTAACAACCCAACTTTGGATTCTAGTGGATTCGATTTTTCATGTCTTTTGCCAATAGCAGCCATCTTATGTGTTTTTGCGCAAGGCGTATTTTGAGGTATGGAATCTAAACATGGAGTTGTAGATTCTACTATGTCGTCTTTTTCATCCAAAATTGGTGAGTTGATTGGATTTTTGGGCCCTTCTTCTGTGCTAGGTTTTTTTGCTGATGTAACTTGCACTTTTGTTGTCAATTTGGGTATTTTTGATGTCTCGAGAGTCTTTTTAGTTGCATTCTCTTGGTCTACGATTTTTATTCTATTTCGAATTCTACCACTAGTATCATCTTCTGTAGTCTCTGGTGGTGCCTGCGTAGTTTTGGGTTCCAACTCTCTTTTGTGAGTTTCTAAAGGAAAATTCAGTAGAATCAATTTGTTGTACTTGAGCATTAGCAAGACTTGTTTTCTTTACTTACTCATCCAAGGGAATAGATCTTCCAAAAAGTTTGTATTCACGAGTATGGGTGTTTGATCCTCCGATTTAATGAAGTTCCCTTGATTGTCTGCTTTAACTAGTATGTTGTAGCAATTAATAGGATCATCTTCTTCTACTTCTGGAAAATCTCCTTCCTTTTCACCCTCGTCAAGGGGCCATTGTTCGCGGAATGTATATACTGGAGATTTGTAACCTACCCAAATCTTTTTGCCGCTGATCACAGCGAAGCTGTAACATTTAAAGAAATTTTGAAGCAGTAGAAGGTACCCAAGTAAAATAAAGTATATTTGTACTATTTTATTTTACTGTAATTGGATCTTATTTGGTTTGTTTCCATCAAGTTCAAACCAGCTCCAGAATATACTTTGGCTGTTTATTTTATGGGGTACTGAATTGTCCGCCTTTACGTACATTACCTCTGTTTTCTATATGGCAATGTTTAAAATACACTATTATCTGTTTTTTTGGGCAGAATTGACAAAAAGTTTTAAATGTAGATCAAGTACGTACACCCCATTTATTATCAGTATTATTAGTGCACACTTGTTGGAAAATCTCTTTCCCAGTTGAGTAAAACGGCTTCCTTTTCTCACATGGGATGTAATGGAAATGTCCACAAGGTAGGCCTTGGTCACTCAGGACCATGAATACCATATAATCAAATTTGAGGGTTTCAGATTTTGGGGATAAGAAAAAATGAATGGTGTTAGCATTCCTTTCGTCTAGCACGTATGCGCTTATTCCAAACGGGGGACTTTCAGCTATTTGTGTTTTTTCCCCAAATGAGTAGTCTTTGCAAAATTTAGCTGCTTGTATTAGGGCAGAAGGTGCTTTGCTCGTGTCTGTGATTGAATTCAAGTTATATTATTCCTGTATATTGTTAAGTACAGTGATTTGTTTTGTATGATCACCTCTTGTCTTCAATATATGATTGTTGGACTCTAATAGATCAATATCGTTAGAAAAAATATTATTTATGTCATTATTGTAGCACATGGTCTGCTGTGCTATAATCCCCAACAACAAAATTAGACCGAAAACATACGCAGACAACATTTTGGAGTGTTCCTATGCTGTTTTCCACTGTATGTTGCAATATAAAATGCACTTTGATGAGAAATCTGTAGCTTCATTCGATTTCACCGTGTAGTGGACAGCCTAAATGCAACAAGTATTGACATGGAAACATAAAATCCGTATATAAATGAATTTTGAAGAGTTTTTGTGTTTTTCCAAGAAAATAATATATTTTTATGCAGTTATTCAGATTACATGGTGGATTCAAAAAAATATTTTTTGCTTGTTTCTTATATCACTTATATGACTACTAACTAACCGAGCTCTAATAATCGCAGGTCCCAATTACAGTTAGTCACCAGAATGATCGAATATATAACATAGAGAATATAACTTGTTCAGTTTTTCTTCTCATACTCTAAATAGGATAATTCGAGTATCATATGGATTTAAAGCAGTAGCACTGACTATAGTTAATGATTAGGTAATGTTTGGAATCAGATTGTCTTTTAGCTTATGCTTTGGCGTTTACAATTTCCACAAACTCAGGTTTCAAGGAAGCTCCCCCCACCAGAAAACCATCAATATCAGCTCCCAATGCCAATTCCTTGCAGTTGGTTCCAGTTACGGATCCTCCGTAAATAATTCTAATGCAGTTAGCCACAGAATCAGACACATTCTCTTTCATCCATTTTCTTAACTGACAGTGAACATCTTGGGCCTAAAGGAAAATAGTTGTGAATTAGTATTTGCATTGTGGTTTATATTTTACAGTTGTACTAGATGTAGTATTTGATATTTGTAGGAGCTCAGATTGAGGTAAATTCTGATAACACAAAAAGTTCCACACCCAGAGCTTCAATTTGCTTTTCCTTCTTTACGACAACCAGATGAACAATTTTTTTGATAACTGGCGCTTTAAGAAGGGATTTTAAAAGTTTCTTAAATCTTACTTGTTGTGGAGTGGCAGTTTTTCCGGTTCCAATGGCCCATACTGGCTCATAAGCAATCACAACTTTGTCCCAATTGGAAACCTTCAAAATAGAATTCCAAATGCATTACTTGGTTTGCCAGTTATACGTTTTCCAATTTGTTAAACAAACAGCTCTAGAAAACTACCTTAGCTGAAATAGCTTTCATTTGTCGAAAAACCACTTCTTCAGTCTTCCCACTTTCCCTCTCTTCCAATTTTTCGCCAATGCAAGCAATCACTCCAAGGCCTGCATCTAATGCGCATGCTACTTTTTCTGCTATCAGCTGTAGAAACAATCAAATTCAAATTTCCGAACTTGATTATAATGATTCTGAAGCAAAATTATTCTAAAAATTTTGATCTGTAACAGTTTACAATCTTTCTTTACCTCATCCTGTTCTCCAAACACATTTCGTCGCTCTGAATGACCTAGTATAACCCAATCACAGCCCACGTCAATGAGCATTTGTGGGGAAACATCGCCAGTGAACGCCCCTTTTTGAACTTTGTAGCAATTTTGCCCGGCGGTTTTGATTTTTTGGTCAAGCAAACCCCTTGTGTATTCCAAATAGCATGTTGGTGGGCTCACAACGGTTTCTAGAATGCGGAGGATTCCAATATATTAACAATTAATTCACATTTATTTAGATTACTAACTAAAAAAGAATATTTGCGTTTTATTTATTATACCAGTTTCATTGCTAAGTTTAGCCGAATTCAGGTTTTCCACAATTTTTTTGATCTCATCCTTATTACCGTTCATCTTCCAGTTGCCTCCAACGAAAAATTTTCTGGAACCCATGTTGACTAATTATCTTTAATTTTTTGGAGAAGATATAAATGACAATTCTGGGAATGACAGTAACTTAAAAGTGAAGCCTGGAATAGCTAGCAGGAAAGAGAGAATCTCATAGTTTGATCGTATGACTACAGTTGGTTAGGCTGGAAGGTCACAGGATAGCATGTGTTTTATGTAGTTACCGCAGGCATTCCATAAGCCCAAACGCTCAAAGTCACGAGGTAGAATTTTATGGACCCAATGAATCCAATTCCTGGCCAAGGATGGAGTGCATGTGTACGTGTATGGTCGGTGTAGTCTGTAGTGCCTGCTTTTAGCTTTTGTAAAGATGCAGATGGCTTATTGCTGCTGGGAAAAGTATGTACCTATGGATTACACATTTGGATCTCATGTCTCACGCAAATATTAATATTCCAAATTTCGAATTTTATGCAGCTCTCAAAAACATAATAAATGAATTCAAACAGGAATGATAAAAAATGATGAGAATAAAATAAAATAAATAGTTGACAGATGAATCTTATTTACAGAATAATTTTGAGCGAGGAATAAAACTGTGAGGCATTCAACATGAAGATTTTGATGATTGAACCATTTTATGCTGGCTCCCATAAAGTTCTTATGGACCTCTTGGAAAAAAATTTGAACGCTGAAAATGACATAGAAGTAGTGATGGAGACTCTACCTGGAAAAAAGTGGCATTGGAGAGCACGGACTAGTGCTTTGTATTTTGCACAAACTATTAAGCATGATGAGTACAGGTTAGTGGAGGCTGCTTTAGATATGATTTAAAAATACAGAAAATATCATGGCTGAATGTAAACAGTTTATTCGAACTTTCGAACCATATAAAGGCTTTAATGGAATAGGGATATTTTATATATACTTTATACCTACACATTCAGTGGGAACAATTAATATACAACATTTTTAGCAAACTGCATATTAATTCCGAACATGCTATACTTCTGTGAAGGTCCATATTTGCCAGCTCTGTACTTCCATTGCACGAGCTGCTTGGAATTAGGCCTGACTTGTCAAAAGCAAAAAAGATCCTATACTTTCATGAAAACCAATTAGACTACCCTGTTCGAAAATCTAAGGTCAGAGATTTTCAATATGGCTACAACCAAATCATGTCTTGGTATGTTAAAAGGAATATATTTACTTTATTGTTTATATTGCACATTCCTCATGAATTGGAACAGATTCTATAAATGCATACTTATGTTTTTTAGCCTGGCGGCTGATGTTGTTTTGTTCAATTCCAAATTCAATATGGAAACTTTTCTTGGAAACATCAAGTCATTCTTTAAAACTCAGCCAGATTTTCGTCCAAAAAATCTTAGGGAGCAAATTGAACCAAAATGTTTTGTATTATACTTTCCCATGAACTTTGAAGACATTCCCAAAGCACCTATGTTGTGTCCTACGATGGATTCACCTGTAAAAATTGTGTGGCCCCATAGATGGTTAGATTTTTAATTTGACTAAATTACAGATTGCAAGAAGTATATTTTTTAAATGTTTTTTTATTATGTTTTGTTTAGGGAGTTTGACAAAAATCCTGATTTGTTTTTTCGTGTTCTCTATCGTTTGCATGATGAAGGACATGCTTTCAGATTGTCTGTACTTGGAGAAGAATTTACAACAAATCCTCCCATATTTGAGCAAGTGAAAATTACACTGTCATCACACATTGACCATTTTGGTCGGCAGCCATCAAAAGAAGACTATTACAACGTCTTGTCTAGCTGTGATATCGCCGTTTCTACTGCAGATCATGAATTTTTCGGAGTTGCAATGTAAAATACAATTTATCATATCGGAACATAAAAGATATCAGAAAAATAAGATTAATTTTTTTCATTTCTTCACATTTTGGTGTGTTGTAGGATTGAAGCTACTTATTGCGGTTGCTTTCCATTGTGTCCAAACAAACTAGTGTACCCTGAGATTTTTCAAGACGCCAAATATTTGTATGAAAATGAAAACCAGCTGTATAAAAGACTGAAAAACATAATCGAAGATCCTATTTCGTTTAGAAAAATGCATAAAAGGGGTGAAAGCAAAGATCTAAGTTTTTGTGATTGGAATGCATTACGAAGTCAATTCAGCTCACATTTGTGTACTATTACTGCTTCTGGTGCAATTCAATAAAATTTATCCTCACATTTTCAGAAAATTTTTAAAGTCCATTTTTTTTCCACATACATACGCATGCGAAGTGAATACAATGTCACTCAATGGAGTAAATGAAATTATGATGCGCTGCTGATTTTTATGTTGAATTGCAATATAGCATTGGGGAACATGAAATTGCAATCACTCGCATTCATTGCGTTACTACGGCAAATATTTGTTTGACAACGTTTGTAACATCAATCTACACTGCCCCCTCGAAATCAAACTTGGCTGCAATTGCTTTTAGGTTCTCGATTGGACGCATTTTTTCTTCTCCACAAACAGGCTTTGTCTTCCAAATTCTCTCCAAATTTTTCATTCCTTCAATATGAGCAACAACGGTTCTCAATACACCCCATACATGTTGGGCAATTCATGTGGACCCAGCAACTACTCCCAAAGATGCAACAACAACAATTCTCCCCGAAGCTATAGTGTTCGGGACTGTTTACAGTGGCCAACAGATAGTAGTGGCTGTTGTGGAGGAAGCCGTAAGAATTTTTTTTGGAATTAACATGCAAAGAAATTACATTTTTCTAAAATCAGATTTTCGTTGTGTTGCAAACTCATAGAGGGAGACATGATGGGTGGTTGTCTTGGTAACGGAGTAGCACCAATGCGAAAAGTGAATATTCAACAAATGCAGCAAGAAGGTCACATGGCTACTATCAATGCCCGAGTCCAAGTTCCCGGCGGAAAGTGTAAGTTATATCGCTGCACTAAACAATTTATAATAAGGTTTATGGTTTTTTTAACTTGCTGTGATTTAAATTAGGTGGTGAAGGTGAATGCCAGTTCATGAACGTACCCTGCAAACTGGCTCCCGCTGGAACCGATCCTAAATGCATGATGCAGCCAATGGAACCGCTTACTTTTAATGTGAAAGCTCCTTTGCCAAATCCATCAGGAGCTCCTGCCCATATTGACTTGTCTAATGTGGCAGCTGCTCGAGTCCGTGCAGCAAATCCTGCCACCAGGAGCCGAAAATATTGAAATATTTCCAACAATATGAACTTTTGTGTCTGTCTAAATTATTTTTCGTCGAAATGTGCTGTCTAATATTATCACCGTCGAAATAAATGGTTGTTCATACAAATTGATAAACTACTACTGACTTAAAAAAAACTATGTTCATGACTTTATTGCTCGCTAGTATATTTCAACATGGACAATACCACGGCAGTTTGCGTTTAGTCTGCTCTGTAAACAAATTGATAATTATTACAAAATACTGAGGTAGCATAATTGCAGGTTTTTGCTATAGATGTTCACAATGATGAATTGGTAGCACATCATTAGTTAGCAATGGCAAGATTTGTATCCATTTGTAAATCTTGGGAGACCAGGCTTGGAAATCAGAGACCTATACAGTGCAAGAGAAGCTAGTTCATAGAAAACGTAAGGCTAAATTCATGTGGTCGGTTTGGTTAGACGGATTTGTTTCAAAGTCTTATTTTTTCAGCGAAGGCATTGATTTACCCTTAAATAATTTCTATAATTACGATAGAGCTTTTTAAATAAAAAAATTGAACATATATTTGAACACAACAGATTACAAATTATTGGATACCTAACTAACGCATGCATTTGGTCCATATGTTAATTCTCAACATGATATCATCATCATCATCGTTACTTATCATGGCATAAATATATTTGGTCCCTTAACTTTAAGATACAACTAACTAACTAAGTAACTTTTTAACAGTATAGTACAGAATTTTCATACAAAACAAAACACGCAATGTACACAACAGCAACAGTCTCAAATCTGAGTTCCATTCTACTAAAAGAAGCATGATAAAACTTACAAATCAATACTGGTCCGACAGGTTAAAAAAATGAGGGATTAGACTCTTTAGTATAAAATCAATTTTTATATTACTTTAAATACTTAAATTTCAGAGATTTTATCATTAAAAGATGATGTAGAGGAAGACGCTGACGATGAGCTAAAACTTGCTGAGCTACTTGTAGAAGCGGAAGTCCCTGAATTGTCACTCCTATATAGGAAAAAATCAATCATCAAAATCTGCTCACCATTCATCATCACAACTTTCATGTTATGTACTCAAAATACTGAAATTTTCACTTACGTATTTACACTAGATTGAGGATTACTACTACAGCTATTGTGGTGGACCTCCACTTTGAACTTGGCAGAAACCTTGGTTGTTGTAGCATTTGACTCTCTATCAAAGGTTTCAACAACAACTTGAGGCTGGACCACGATTTCAGCACTCCTATAAAAACAGAGACAAAAAAATATTATATTACTATTCTAAATTCATTTGGTCCAGAGCAATAGCATTTCCTATGCAATAGAAATTCAACTTATTCAAACCGTACCTTCTCGTAGTTGCACAGGAACTGGGCTCTTCAGTAATTGTAGAGAGACTATTTTCACTCGGGGCTCTACTGGCGGGTCCACCACCTTTGTAGTAATTGCGGGAACTGGACCCTCTAAAGTTATACGGAGGCGGAGCATAATTGTTCCTGGAAGAACTTCTTCCACTACTACTTCTCCCACTACTGCTCTTCTGATGGGATTTAGATCTTCCACTACTCCCCCTCTTCAACACAGGGGATGGTGTCAGAGGCTGTAGGATAGATGGATCCTCCGAAAATCCCATTAGCCAACATTGGGGCTTCAGAATGATCAACAACACGGGGACGAGGAGCAGAAAGTTCACTAAACAAAATAGTGCAGACACGGCCACCAGCAAGGTGAAGTGTGTGAAGATGAATGTGAAGTCTGGAGAGTACAATATTAAAGCTGTGGACGTCACTAATATAAGACTTTGTACACAAGGAGGGCCAACCAAGTTGAAGGCCAAGGATCGTCTCGTCTTGATCGACCCAGGAACACATGAAAAGGCCACAACGAGCTGTATTGTTCCAAAAATGATTAAACTCACGCCCACAAGCGCGATTTCCACCGGTAGCGCATTCAATCCGACTCCAAGCCAGCCCACAGTCCCGGCAATTTGAGCCATGGTTATGAAGCCAGCAATGATTACCACCCCAACAGGTCGGTATGAGAATCCCAATGAGAAGAAAAGAATGACTGAAGTCATTCCCGTGGCTAATCCAATGACCACTCCAGAATTCATAGGTAGATTTAAATACTGTTCATAGAATCTGAATGGGATTCCCCAAGGAAACACGGGTAAACCCCTGCTTTCAAAAGATGAGCATATCTGCCGAATTTCCCGAACAAATGCAAGCACTTGAGATTCTTGATCCTCTCCAGTGGATTCAAAATCTTTAGAAGTTCTCAACAAATATGAAATCTCAGTATATTTGATTGGAGATGATTTTGGAATCTTCAAATCTTTATCTTCTGGACTATGAACCCATACTCTAGGTTCTGGTTTAAGATTCGCAGCTGTGGACCCATAAGCCAAAGGATCATTCCACGCCCATGCCGATAAATACACATAAAATGCTCGGGGGTTGATTACTCCGCCCTCCACTAATCGATTCCTAGGCAATTGAGTGCTGTCCACCGGATGGTCAACATGGCCTGTTTGCACTGCCAGTTTCCATGCAAGAATCCCATCTGCTGTAGCATTCTCAGTCCATCCCTCTTTATGCAAATACTTGAGATTCCACTCCTTGTCGAATACGGACTGCAGTCGACTGAGCCATGAGCGAAAAACTGACAACCACATGGGAGTGACCCCTCCATTATCGTCACGAATGATCCATGGCAAGGAGCTCATAGTCTCATGAAATTTATGCATCAGCTTCTGGTTATTTGGGTAGTCAAAATTGATTTTAGTCACAGCTTTCACATGGTACACGGGGAACAATTTACCCTGTGCAGTCAGGAATTCCCATTCAGCAGAATGTGAAGGCACCACATCCGTGATGGGGAGTCCGAGTCGAAGTCTAGTTACTCCTAAGGCAGCTCCAATCATCCAAACTCCATATAACAAGACAGTCATGCATGTGAACCATTTCCAGTTGATGAGAGCAATATAGTAGTGTGTCCATGGCTTCCCTACGCGGTCTTTCAGTCGGTTTTTACCTCCATTGTTATTGTTGTTCAACGTCCCACTCTCAATATCAATGTTGTCTTTTTTGAGCCCATTGTCCATCAGGTTATTAAACTTGTTATCAGCCAGCCTGTTTCCATGTTTGTTTAGATTGAGATTATTGTTTTTGACGAGCCGTCCACTGCAAGTACCATTGGTCTTGAGAAAGGCTTCGGTGCTTGGAGCTGTACAAATACTTTTATTTACACTACTATTTATCAGCTTGTTCTTTTTTATTACTATTTCACACAGGGCAGGGTACACTACAATGAGAGCTAGAGCACTCAACGTGACAAACACACCTCCTTGTAAAGCTAGCGATCGCACTGCAGGGATAGGGAATAGTGCACCTGCAGCAATAAAAACGGCCGCTGCAATCATCCCAAGCATGACAGAAAATCCGTGTCGCTTCAAAGTTCCCTTTGCGTCACACCCAGAGTTCAACTGAGAATGGAGAAGGACGAAGAAAACTGGAGACACTAGGGACACACTCAGATATGGAAGCACTTGTACAGATGCTACGTTGAAAGGGATTTTCAAAAATCCAGCCACTCCACATCCAGCAGCAACTCCCAGTAGGGCTAAAGCAGCTCCTCCGACTAATAGTCCGGTTCGTAGTTTCAGATTTGTGTAATCTCCTCCCAAGATGGTGCCAACTAGCACTACAGCCAAAACTACTCCAGCCACTCGTACGGCACTCCAAATCCATGAGAACTGGGACGCATCTTCTACCACGGCATCGAGTCCAGCAGGTGTGAATGAATAAAAGTCAAACTGCTGACTTCTCTCGTAATCCATAGTGAGATGAGCAATTTCTGTGTTGAACCGATTCTGCCATGTTGTGAGCACAGTCTGGGCTTTCAACTCTGTCCAGTCTACATGGTGAAGACGCCAAGTTTCACGATAGTAGTCAAACAGTTCGGAAGAAGACATAAGCTGTACTGTGGACATAAGCCCGCCAGCTTTAACAAGGCTACCGGATTTGTTTCGCACTGCACCTCCAATAATCAAATCTGGAGCCCAGTGCATAAATCTTGGGGCAAATCCATAGCACCCTTCAGAAAGTGCGGACCCAACATCAGGTGGCTTGGGATCATTTTTGTTGGGAGCGGACTCAGGACACTCTGAATCAAATGGATCCAGACATGGCTTCTCTTGGTATCCTGTTTCGATTCCGGCCCTTTTCATAAAGCCTTCTAAGATTTCAAACGGGAAACCGGCTCCATTAGATTGACTGATGGATTGAGCTCTCTTTAGTAGCTCCTGTGGATTCAAATTAGTCCACTTGAGTGGAAGAAAATCCCCGGGAAGCTGAATCGGAAAATCTGGTCCCAATAGTTTAGAGCCTTCCCAAAAACAATCTAATGGTGTGATGATCACACATGGGAATATTTTCTCAAATATTTGGTCGATAAACTGAACGTCAAACGTTGGTATGTTGGCCGAGTAGCAAATATCTTTGAGACTCCATGTTATATCGTACATATCTACAGTGACTTTCAATGCTTTTTGTAATACTTCAAGGTGCTCAAGCAATGCTTTTGAATGGAGGATTGAATGATGAGCATTTTTCTTTGGTTTTTGTATGAGCATTTCATTCGTGTCAGTTGTTAAACCAGAAACACGAGAAACATACGTTAGTTCTTGGAGAAGACGACCCGAGTCTGGAGTCCATAGTGAACTTAAGGAGGTGTCCAGTCGTATATTTTGAATGCCCACACAGAGTAAGGCCAAGGAGACGAGTCCAACGAAGATAACAAGACCTCCACGAGATGCCCATTTACCGACATGACCGAGTCTTCTTTGAGATTCTCCTCGGACCCATAAACCAACCTTACTTCCTCTGGCTTTCCCTTTACTGATGTACTTCAGGGCCAAATGGGCGTCTGCCCAGGCAGGATATGGTTCTGCGCTCTTCTGTCTCATTAGACCGGCTACAAAATGACAAAATGTGCATGATTAATTATCTTGCTGTTTCTTTCTTTGCAACCACAACATACCCAAGAAAATAAGACTAACTATGCAGTACACTGACTATGCTTCGGATATCGGAACAATGCTATGGCTATCTAAATATGAATACGAGGAGATTGCTGTTTGTTCTGTCTTTCATGAAGTCAATATTATTTGGAGCATTGTATAGCCGTAGAAAATATTGGAGGCAGCTTCCAAAATAAGTAAATATCTCCCGGATGATACAACCAAATCGCTTGATTCTGGCTGAAACTGACGTTTGATATTTTCATTTTTGCTTTTGCAACTTAAACTTTTTCAATAACATGGACATCACATCAACCAGCATACAATAAATAACATGGCGAAACGATGCATAGAAAAAAGTTTCGCTTTGCTCAATGAATGAATCGATCATATCATGCTTTTGTTTGACTAAAACGCCAATAGTAAACATAAATTTTGAGCCATTAATAAATTACATGTAATATGTCAGGGTGCCAGGGTGCGACGAAAAAAGGTGAGCGAAATTTTAAAACCTTACAATTTTTATCCAACCGGACCCATGAAACTTCCAAAAAACAAATTCAAAGTCAGTGAACAGCATTAATACAAAGTATCAGCCACACTCATTCACTTTCGATTTACTTTACAACTCGGAAAGTCAAACCTTTTATATTTTTCGTGACACAAAACAACTTTACAATCAGTATCTGTGATCAGTCCAATAATCAGTGAATGTGATTATTGTCTTTCACAATATTAATTTACACGAACTATAGAAATCCATCACGAAACGAAAATTACGGTAAACCAATCAAATTTTTATTGTTTTCATTAAATTCATTTGATCTTCTAATCCCCGTAATAACATTGAAAGTGAAATTTCCAGTTGGCACTTAAGTCTCACCATGACATGAATATCAAAATTCACGAAACTAATTTTAATTTAATTCCACTTTCAAACCATGCTAACTCGTGAAAACATAAAAGTCAAAATAATTTGAATAGAGCCACTTTACGTGCGCTTTTTTTTGCACTTTTGTTGTCCTCTTTGAGAAAGAAAATTGCTATCAGCAATATACGAGAACCAAAAAGACAACAGTAGAACTCAACAATTTAGTTATAGTTAGTTAACATCACCAGCACTACTATATTCCGTTCGTATGTATGAAATGAAATGGAAAAGATGCAGTTGTTGTGTGGTTGTTATTATAAAGATGAAAACGGGGGAGGCTGTGACATGATATGTACAGAATGACGGATTCGCTCCATAATCAACAAACTTTTCGTGCTGTACTTTTCTTCAAGCAAGTTTTACTACCACTATGTTTCTCCACACAAGTCTTTGCTCCATCCACTAACTGCACCAACTAACAACTTACTTACAACAGGCTGAACCTTTTTTTGTGTCTCTATTTCTCAAATGAAACCAGCAAGTAACTACTAACTAACTATATAGTTCTATCCAGAAGTAGTACGTAGTAACTATTCATCCCTCTTTCAAAGCAACCCTATGCCTATATATAGTCAATTATGTTGTTTTTGGGGAATTAGTTTGTGTGTACTTGTACTTATAGAAGCTGCCTGGCAGCAGTAGCACGTCCACGACGCAATGTATAAAAATATATAGGCATATTATATATGTAATGCTATGTGTGTGAGTGACTATTGTAAATGGTTAACTAACTAACAGGAGTTTCTTTCTGCCCTTCTCTCTCTCTCTCTCTCACTCTCTTTCACTACATTCAAACACAGAGGGATGAAAAATGCTTATAGAGGAAAAAGAGAGCTTTCAAAAGAAATAGTTCGGTCGGGGGTTCAACATGATAACATTTGGATATAGTGTAAGATGTAGCCAAGTAACTAACTAAACTATGGATTTTATGTTGGAGCAAAACCATACCTAAAAGCGCTTTAGTTAGTTAGTTAGTCAAGGGATATAGTCAGTATGGAAAACTATGCCTGACCGAGGGTAGATTGTTGTGTACGTGCACCAGTAGTAGTAAAATAACATAATCACTCAAAGAAAGAGGTACCACAGCAAGCAGGCCACAATATAAGGTAGGTAACTAACTACTCACACACGTTTCTCAACTTTAGGCATATAGAGAGGAAAGTAGTTGGGAAGTGGATTGAGACATCAAGAGAACTAGAATGTTGAATGGAATGAAGGAAGGTTGGCTCATGACATGGATGGACGAAATCAGCGCCCAAAAGGATCAAAGAGATCTCTGTCGGTTGGAGTTGGTCCCATATTTACTCCGTGCAAGTGGAATGGTGTTTTACTCATTTTATGATATTTTAAAATCCAATTTTATATCCCAATTTTTTCATTTGTTACATTTACATTGCATTAAGCATTAAATCAGTTATTTAAACATTTCTTCCACAAGTACTCTATTCTCAAAACTTAAACGGACGTCGAATACACACAAATGCATGTCCCATAGCATTGCATTCCCTCCGTTTCAATTCTGCTCGGACTATAGATACTTCTTGGAACCATGTGTCACTATAGAATTTAGATTTTCGCTTCTCCTGTACTGCTTTACTGCTAAAATTGATCTATTTTCATATTGCTTGGACAGAAATTTTCTAATGATACGTAGCTCAGAAAAAACTAGTGTATAACAAAACATGAGCCAATCTATTTTATATTCGCAAAACTAGCCCATCAACTCATCATTATAAACCTTCGGATGAGCTCCATACACACATGTAAGCTTGCCCTGGGAAGAACCAGAAAGATTCCCACTAACTACTTGCTCTCAACTAATTAGCCATTAAACGGATCGTAAGTAGATGTCGGCTCTCTTTTACTCGATATTTATGAAAGGTCTGTGTATAATGTCCATATGAGCTCAACCAAAGCGCATAAAAGTAACATCAGCTCACTGGAGCGTAAGGAATAGACGCCAACGGATAACACATTAACAAAACGAGTATAATATTTCCTATAGCTCTTTTGTGCTCTTACATGTGTGACGAAGCATTGATGACTTTTTTTAATCGTTCGTACTAAATACTTTGACTTGTAAAAAGTATAAGATGTGATCTGATTGAAAATGCTAAACACACACATGCAAATACACTCACACATGCTTGTACATGCATTTAACCCTATCTAAACTAACTAACGTGGGCAAGCCACACAGGTATAAAACTGCTGCAATGTAAACCTACAGAGGAGATGAAGAAGACGTTCAACTTTTCTTCTTCTTGAGTGAGATGAGAGATTGCAGTAGCATTCTTATTGTTGCAACATAGGGTTCTCAACCGTTTTTTCGCTCTTTCGGCTATGTTGCACTACTACTGATCTTGTGTAGCCATGGCTGTGTAGCTCATCTTGTAGCCAGCGGCATGATGGGAATCTAGGGTGGTATGGAATGAAGATGTTGAGAGAAAGAAGACCAAGGCAGGAGGTCTGGATGTAGACCACCCAAGTGGAGTCAGATTGAGAAGACCTAAGATTACTTTTGTTATGCTTTTACTCGTCAACTTGCTCAATTCCCAGTTTCCAAGTACAAAGTACCAACCAGGGGCATGCACTACAAAAAGGAGCGGAAAAAGTGGGAACAAGATGGGAAAATGTGTCTTGGATTTAAGTTGCTTAGTTGGTTAGTTAGAAAAGGTAAAGAATTGTAGTTAGCTAGTAACTATATAAGCTTCATATTATGATGGTCACATCACAGCAGAGCAAAGCTAACTAACTAACATAAGCAGTTGGGAGTTTAGTAGCCCCGCATGTATGCATGTATGAGAGAGAAGATGAAACTTTATTGAGCTGTACTGGGCAAAACTATTCACACACACACAAGTATAGGGGTTCCGTTTTTCTTCAATTGAACATGGTTTCATTTTTGGTCCAACTAAGTTGGTTTTCAAGTAAGTGAGTTATCGTTTTTGGCCTGTGTCGCTTGAATGAATAACCTTTTCAGTGAGTTTTGTTCATCCCCTTGCTCCCACACATAATGAATAGCTGAGGATGTGTGTATCTATGACTGGGGCTCAAAATCATGCTAACAATAATAGTAAGGTGAATGAAGACTTCTCTAACTCTGTCTGTAGTTCGTTTATGTAAGACTGGCTAGTGGAGGATAAACGAATCTCTGAGAAAATAAACTCGCATCGCATTCAACAGGCTGACTGAGAATGCTCAGTGCGAGCCAAGGAAAATGTGATGTGTAGTTGTAGTTAGTACAGCATAAAAATTCCGCATCATCTATTTGATCTTTGGGAATGATATAATAAAACAAGCTGCGGGATGGTCTTTTCGTTTCAGCAACTGGTGTTTTATTACCAAAAACTTGAGAGGGAAGAACGGACAAACTATAACTACAGACCTTGTCACCTTATGATTATGATGGTCCTTGCTTATGCTTATAGTTAGTTAGCCACAATAATAGTGAACAACAAACCCTGTACTCAGGAATGTTATACTATACAACCCATGAACCCATACAGTGGATGCAAATTTTTATTGTAATAGAAACTTTAACTTTCCTATGCAAGGGAATGTATGCAAGCCCTAAAATTCAATTATTTAGAGATTCTGGGCATGAAATTTGGGAAATATTACATTTGAAGCTAGTAAAGTAACTAGCTAACTAACTTATAGTAAACCTATATAATGTGCATACAGTGATTAGTGATCACTGCCTGTAGCCTGTAGAAGAATACTACTACAGTGCTCGTGTCGTGTCATAATAATGCAGGCGGAGGCTACATTTCCATCCCTGGTGGCTGGTAGTGGTAGATCTTCCATGTAGTTGTAATTCCATGCGCACACACAAACCAAGTAACTAACTTTATGAGCAAGGAATATGCAGACTTTGCATTATTATTGGTCCTGCATGTTATAAGCATTTGTAGTATGCCTGATTTGAAAACCTTTTCTGACTTTTACCAAAAGACCCAAAACTAATTGTAAGTCCTCGTATTAAATTAGCCTCATGCATAAAAGTCAAGGAAGGTTGTCTTGTTCTGACGACCTTTCATCCTTCCCTACATGGAAAAAGTGAACACTTAAAGATTTAGCGTATACACACATAGACTGAACTATGAAGGACCACATAGATTGAGATACGGTCTAGGGTTCCTTCACAGGTATTCATGAGCTCCAGCTTTTCCATTAAATTTACAATCATAATAACTTGTCCATCCATCCTCCTCCTCGAACGATGTTGCATAAGAGAGCTAGGTGAGATAAGTCTCGTTTTTTCTACACAGAGCTTAAAGAGTCATTTTCTGAAGGTGTGTGTGGCTTCATACCTGCGTCTGTACAAGACAAGTAAGTAACAGTATACAACACCATTGGGCTAAAGTGGTTGACTTTATTTGAAAGGAACCAAATGGTTTGAAACCTTGAGCGTAACAATACTATTAATATGGAACTGAATGCGTCTCCAGCTCAATGAGAAATTTCTCTCTGTGGACCATTTTTTATGTACAGTAAAAGTCCAGTCGGTCTGCATTGGATTAACAAGGCGATTGTGTGGCCAACCTATTTATCACACCTTGAAAACTTTCAGAGAAATAGGATACCTTTAGCATGCATGATTTTCTTTTCTCTGCTTGTATAAACTATTCTCCTTATAAGGATGTAATTCATCTCTGGACCGTTCCCCAGTTCACACACATTGTTGGTTTTAACCTGGCAGGGATATGGACTTGATTTAAAGTTGGAAAATGCTTCGTGTGAACCTATTTGGGCTGAATAAAAACCGTAACATTCTGATTGATGAGAGCCTAATCAAATTGCATTAGTACGGCTGACATAAGATGAGTGACAAATGATGTCGTTTTAAGGGACAGCTTAATGTTCGTCTAATGCTTTGGACATGACAGGAAATGTTGTCACATTTTTCATTATTGCAGCTGCTCAAGCATGCATGGAGACATGGATAGATTATTTGGGATGTTGACTGTGGTTTGATGATAATGGCAACATAAAATGTACTCACATTTAGAAAATCTTTATGAAGTAATAAAAGCTTATTTTATGGTCTGTACGAAGAAAAGGATCGTTACATGATTTTACCAACAAGGTTTAAATCCGTGTCAAACTTGAATATGTGGAATATGAAAATTGCCGTGCCCTTTATGGATGGGCCACACAAATGCTCATAATCACACATGTGTGCTGACGCCACTCCTGCATAATAACTTTGGCGGTTCACAAAAATGTAATTTGCAAATCCTGTCGTCCTTTCTCATTATAATTTACGATTATGGTTGTGTATGATTAGATTTAGATTAATGCATGGGCTGGAACGATAAATGATACGAGTTTGCATTGCCAAACATAAAATATTCACGTGTATATTCGCGTCAGTGACCAGCGATAAGAAATGGGTTTGGCGAAATTACGATACAAGATGAACTGAAGAGTTGATGTGTACACAACAGATGCGTATATTTGTAATGCATGAATGTGCTACACTTCATGACAGTGTGAAAAACATGAAGTAGTAATTATGTTGAATTTTCACACTGCAAAATTACAACCGAATTTTCAGGAAGGAGTAATGACTTTGAGCTAACAGAATGGATAACCAGCTTTCTTTAACGTAGCATTATTATTGTCATTGTTGTTTGAAAAAGTATATAGGCACTTGAGTTGACTCAAGTATGTACTTTTGTCGAGTGCCTAAATTCATGTGTCAGATGTTGTTTGAATGAATACTTGGGAAACATGGGATTACGTTTACAAGTGTCATAGAAAAGCTTGTGTGCATCTTATATTTTGAGTGGACCGGTATGTTTTCTTATTTTAGGCATTGCGGCTATACACAGCTATACAAATTCTAACGATAAAAATCGTGGCTTATGTATGGGGAACTCGTAATTTGAAATTTTCGGCTGTTTTAAAATATATTAAATATGGGATGCGGTCAACTGCTAAAATATTTGTGCTATGCATGCATGGAAAACAACAAGGACTGGAAATATGTATTAGTAGTGTTTATTATGTGTTGGTATGTAATCATGACTAAGGCAATAATAGTGACAGTAAAGAATGATATGATGCAGTGAAAAAGAAAAAGCTCTATGGACGTTGATTACAGAACAATGAGCTAGGCGAATCATTTACACGTATTCCTTTTGACCAAAGAATCATGATTATACCCAACTCGTCTGAAAGATACGAGCTCATCCCCCGTCAAGTTTTGATTATGCTTCTAAAAAATGAAGCCGACATCACAATTATTCACACCCTTTTTTGCTACTCTTCTATTGTCTAGGAGTATGACGAAAAAATGCCCAGGTAGAGGATTCAATCAAGCACAAAGTGTGAATATTCTATGACTTCAAAAATTTCAAAATGATGGGCCCTACATGTCTGTCTTCGTTGCAGGCAAGCATTTCTCCAGTCATGCTATTGACCACAACTTGGGCCACCACAGTATTATACTAGAGATGAAATTAATTAGAAAGAATATCCCTTCTAGGGATGAGTGAGTGTATAAAAAACTTAACCACCTGGGTCTTAAAATTGTTTGTTTTAACATGCGCCGTTACTCGACACATTTTGGTAAGATTATGAGAAAATTCTAACATTACGCTGTACTTTCCATTTAATTTTTTGGCGAATTTTCAAGACAAATAAACACAAACAAAAAATATTAAATAATAAAAGCTTAGAAAGTCATAAAAGTAGCAGAAAAAGTAGCAACATATCCTTCTCTGGTAAAGTAATAGATGAGACACAATAATTACTGAATACAAAAATTATATAGCGTCAGTTCAACTGACTATATAATCAAGGCAAATCTCTAATTACCATACATGAGAGAAAAGCACTGGCACTAATCTACTAACCACATCATACAAAATTCAATAATTTCAATCATTGCGCTCACTGTAGCCAAATTTTGGAAACTACTGGAAGCACAAAGTGACCAGGCAAGGTAACCAGAACCAGATGCTAACTACAAAGTTGATTTCATGATGATCGATTTACGAATTGAGATATTATCTTGTCCTAATCTTCAATAGTTGAATAAAGTTGTTTAAAAATAGGAGCACACTACATTACAAGGTAAGTCAGATATCAATCTCTATCCTTGTGTAATAACATGGTAGAGAATTTCCGACATTCCCAAAACATGGATCCCTTAATAAGAGGGAAGGAATTCAACGATGATGATTCCACTTGTTTTTCTCGTTGATATAGTCATTAACAGGAAGGTGGTGGGTACCTTGTTTTCTATGGCCGCGGTGCAAGAAAAAAGGATTATATATCCAAATCCCATGCACTTTTTCCTTCATGCTCTCCACTCTAACTTACTAGCTAACTAACTATCAACAACAATGCAAGGCATAGTCCACAGTAATAATAGTGATGATGATGATGATGATGTTCTTTCTGGAATTTTCACAAACATACACTGGTTGGTTGGTTAGTAGTAAAAGAGTGAGTAGATTAAGACATAAGAACCGAGTCCAGCTCAAATGGAGAGCTCAAAAGATAAGAGCGCACGTTAAATTCTTCTTGTGTGCCATTATGCAGGGGACGTACACTAAAGTTTTGACCCATGCATCTCCATTTTACTTTCAAAATACAGACATAAACTGTTATAGCTGTGGTAGTAATGAGTACCACCATGGGTTCCACTACCTCCTTTAATTTAATGCCCATGAAACAGCTTTATTGTTTTGTTGAGGTCTCTATCATATCTATCTTCTTTTCTACCTGTCTCCTCTTCACGT
>Ga0210040_10002899_pt1 | contig 23700 bp, 28 predicted proteins | sample CryGeyCG12114_NA_FD_185462 | JGI IMG/M metagenome (GOLD analysis project Ga0210040, IMG submission 185462) | Groundwater microbial communities from aquifer - Crystal Geyser CG19_WC_8/21/14_NA (SPAdes) (version 2) | ecosystem: Environmental > Aquatic > Deep subsurface > Groundwater | place: USA... | reverse complement strand
CGGGCCACACTCGAGCCGGTAGAGATCGCCGCCGTCCTCGCCGCCGAACGTCTCGACCGTGTGGGGGAACCGTTCCGCCTCGACCCAATCCGTCGAGTAGCGGACATGGCTCCGCGGCTTCCCGTGGGAGTCGTGCGACCATCGCCCACATGTCCGACACCGGTAACAGGGCCAGAGATACTCGACCTCCCATGTCGGGTGGAGCTTGAGGATTTCTCCGAGCTCGTTCTTGACGAGGATCGTCAGCGACCCGTCCGAGGGGACTCCGACAACCTCGCACCGGACCTCCCGGAACAGGAGCTTGATTCCCTGCCGGACCGGGATCCGGTACTGCTGCCGCATACGGGCGAACGCCTCATCCCGCGCCGGCGCCAGGAGCCGGCCCTTGATCGCCCGGGTGGCTGTCTGTCGGCGGACCGTCCTCGAGGTCCGGTTCATCGGAGGACCCGTAGCATCGCGCGCTCGTTCTCGCGGGCTTGCCGTGTCGCCGCCCGGAGGAACGCCGCCATAAACGAACGGGAGACGTCCCGGGCGATCGGGCGACCGGTCGCGAACCGGCTGTAGTCCCGCTCGACGGGGTGGAGCCGTGGCGCCTGAGTTGCGATCCTCGAGGTGAGCCCGTGCCGGCCCTCCTCGATCGCGATGTGCCCCCACCCGCGCGGGAGCTCCCCGGCTTGGAGGACACCGGCGGGACACACGAGCCACCAATAGTCGACGTGGCCCATGAACTCCGCGGACTTCTCCGGCTCCTTCAACTCCCGGAGCCAATCGCCGCGGGACACTTTGATCTCGTGACCGTGGAGGGCGAGGCCCTTCGACGGCCAGAGGTCGAGGGCCACGTAGTCGCATGTCCTCACGGCGTCGAACCCGGCATGAGATCGGACCTGAGCGGCGCCGACGTAGCGGGGACCGTTGCCGGCCTCCACGTTGTAGCGGCGGTCGAGGGTCTGCGCGACCTGCCTCTCGGTGACCTTCACGCCTCCAGCTCCCGCGGTGCGAGCCCGAGGAGGGCGGCGTTGTCTCCGAGCGCGCGGAGGAGCGCGTCCGGCCCACCCTTCGCCGGCGTCACGACGAGGTGGATCGTCTTGTCCTGGACAAACTCGATCCCGGGCGGGCGGGTGAGGATCTCGCCGGACACGAGGTCGTGGATCTCCTCCCCGTGAGCGTCGAGGGCGGGGACTCCATCCTTCGCGAGGTCGAGGAGCGACTTCACGAACGCCGGCGCCACGCTGTCGACCGGGAGCGGTGTCGTGGTGACGACATGCTCCGGCCACACCTCACGGCAGTAGTCGAGGAGGGTTGCCGGGTCTGTCACTTTCCACTCCGACCGCTGCGGATCGCGGCGGACGTTCCCGAGGAGGTCCTCCTCCTCCGAGGAAAGCTCCGCGACCTCCCGCTGTCCGGGCCGGTTGAACGCCTTCTCCGCCGCCGCCCGGACCTTCTTCTTCTGAGCTGCGATGAGTTTCTCCAGGTTCGCCAGGACGAGGAGCTCGTAGGACACGCGCTCCCGGTCCGACATGCTCGAGGGTGGAGCGGGGACTGTCGGCTCGATCACGTCGCCGGCGATCGGGGCGGAGAGCGGCTCCGCGAGCGGGTCGCCGTTCATCGGGAACCCTCCGCGATCGCCTCGTGTTGACCCTCGAGCGCGATTCGTCGCTCCTCCTCGAGCTCCGCCTCCCAATACTGAGCCGCGATATTCCAGTTCTCGGAGGTCGCCGTATCGAGGGTGACGGGCCACCCGGTCCCGCGCTCCTTCTGCTGCGCGAGGAGCCCGATCGTCGCTTCCCGTCGCTGCTGCTCCGTCCAGTCCGGGTGGAGGGCCTGGAGGGCGTTACGGTGCCGGGCTCGAGCTTGCGGGAGCGCCGGCGCGTGTCCCTGCTGCGGGGCCTGAGCGGGCCTCTCCTGGACGTTCGCCGGCGGCGCGCCCTGACGGTCAGTCGGGACGTCCTCGACGCGCTGCTCGCCGGGGAACGGGTCCCCGGGCTCGCCCTGCGGGAGTTGCTGCCCTTCCGGGGTGCGCCACCCGTTGCCGGTCTGCGACGCCTGCTCCGGATCGAACTCCGCCGGCCTGCCCTGAGCTTTTGCGGCCTCGATCGCGCGGTGCTCGTCCTCGCGGACGTCGCGGACCGGCTCGGACTCCTGCCGGGCCTCCGAGGTTGCGGCGTCCGGGTCCTGCCCGCCCATCGCCTCGTCCGGCGCTGCCTCCGGGATCCCGTCCTGGACGTCCGTCGCGTCGCCCTCGTCCGCGGACTCGTCGGTGAGGTCCGGCATCCCGATCAGGGTCCCCATCACGATAGGCCGGAAGCTGCCGCCGTTGTAGAGCCCGAGCCCGAATTGATCGCCGAGGTTAATCGCGCATCGCTTGAGGGCGAGCGACGTCGCGGACCGGAGGGCCATTCCGTGAGCGTCGCCGCGCTTCTGATTCTCTGCGGTGTCGGCGGCGGAGTCGTCGTAGGTGGCGACCACCCGGCCTGTCTGATCTTTGATCCGGAGCCGCATCGTCACCCGGTAGCAGACGTCGAACCGGGTCGCGGCGGTCACGAACTCGTCCGGCTTTTGCCGGCGCGGCGTCTCGAACACGAGCTCAGAGGAGAGGATCTCGTCCTCCCAATTGCCGAATCCGAATATCCGGATGAGGTGAGCGCGAATGTCCTGCTGCGGGACGGCGGCGTGACCCTTGCCGTCGTTCCCGACACGCTCCTCCCGGATCGGGCGAAGTAGCTGCGTGACCTGAGCTCCGGTGAGCCCGTTCGCTGCAACATCGTTTGTCATCGTGAGGTCCTGTCGGAGGAGGGGGCTTGCGTGACGATTCCGCCGAACTCGCACGACGGTTTGCGGTCCAGGTCTGTCTCGTAGGCCCGGGTCGAGCATTCGATCAGAACGACGTCGCCCGGCTTCACGGTCGCGGCCTGCCGGAGCGGGCCGTCGAGGTCGTATTCGCGACCCTCCACGGTGACGATGACGCTATCGGGGTCGGACACTCGCCCGCTCCACCCGCCGTCGTGAGGATCGGAGACGACGATCTTCGTCACGGGGCCCTCGTGCTTCGTGACGATCGGCGGCGGCGGCGGCGTGTAAGACTTCCCGGGGACCGGCGCCGCGTCGAAAATCATCTTGAACGGGAGCGGCCCGAACGTAATCAACAGGACGATAACGGCGGCGGCGAGAGCCACAAATGGGAGAACGAGCTCCCCGAGGATAGCGCCGGCGGCGCTACGCGGCGCGCTCATCGGGCGCCGCCCATCACGTGACCGTGACACTTGCACGAGATCCGGTCGCAATCCGCCGGCGGGAGCTCCCACGGGGCGCCCTGCTCCTCGACCCACGTCATGCCGAGCGGGTCGACGCGCGTCCCCTCGAACCCGTGAGCCGCGATCAGGGCGTCGAGTTCGGTCCGGGAACGCTTCACCCGGTCGACGGCGAACCGGTCCGTCCACCCTCCGCCCGCGCTCGAGGCGTTGAGGCGGTCACGCTCCATTCGGGAGTACAACTGGAGGGCGATCTGCCACGCCTCCTCGCGGGTCGTAGTGCTGCTGTCTGTAGCTGAGGTAGTCATCCTCTGGAGTCCTGTCTGTAGTCGGGCGACGTGGCGGTTAGGCGGAGGCCGGCGCGCTGGTCTGAGCCTGCCAGTTAGCTCCGACACGTCCAGCGGACCGCACGAGCTCCCGGAGGGTGCCGAGGTCGATATCGAGCTCGTCGGCGATATCGAACATCGTTTGAGTCTTGGGAATGTCGTTGTTCGTTTCGAGCCGGATCACGGTCGAAACGTGGACGTCGACCATCGCCGCGAGCTTGTCGCGACTGAGGCCCTTTGCTTCACGCTTTGCGCGGACGAGAGCCGCGACGCTCTGAGGAGTAGTAGACATGTGTCAATTATGACATGGCACGCTTGCCCACGTCAACACGTGACGAGACCCCCGGAGTGTGAGTCTCCGAGGGTCTCGAGCCGGTCCGCGCGCTGTGCTTGGATACTGCCGCGATGAGCCTACTTCTTCGGCGGCGTCTTGCGGCCCTTCTTGAGTGTCTTACCCTTCCCGCCCTCGTTCCCGGCGAGGCGTCCGTCCTTCTTCCCGCCCGGCTTCGGGGGCCCGCCGCGTTCCGCCGGCCCTTGCGAGTAGCCGGTCAGCTTCGCGAGGGTCGCCTCTGTCTCTGCCGGGTCGACCACTGCCGCCCGCTCGAATGCTGCCTTCGTTACCACCATGTCGATCTACCTTCCGTCCGGTTCAATCAGGGCCCGGCGGGGCGCCGTCCCCTCCGTGTCAGGGTTCGCCGCGAGGAACGGGACGAACCGCTGTAGCCATACCTCGACGGCGGGGACCGCCATAACGCGGGTGATCGCGCCGGCGATCGTCAGGAGAACCGCCGCCCACCCGGTAGCTGCCTCCGGGGATCCGTCCGCCGCCGCTGAGTAGATGAGCGGGAGCATCGCTGCGACGCCGACGATGCCGGCGAACACGGTCCGGATGACACGCCGGGCCCCGTTGAGAGTGAGCGGCGCGGTCACGGCGTAACCGTGAGCCCGAGCCGGGTCAGACTGTTGGGCCCGGGAACGCCGTCCGCCTCGTCGCCGCGGTAGCCGAGGCTGTACTGCCACGCGCCGAACGCCTTGAGGGTCTCCCCGTTCCGGGACACACGCCCGTCCACGTCGAGGCCCGGCGCCGGCTTGAGCTTCGCGTTGAGCTCCCGCTGAATGTTCTTCGTGTCCTCGTGCTCGTCGCCGTTCGCCTCCGTGAAGAACTTCCGGACGGACGCGAGCGACACCTGATGAGCCCGGTCCACGTTCGGCGCCGGATCTTCCGCCTCAATCACCTTGAGAAGCTTTGTGAACCATCGCTTCGTGTCGCCGGCGGCGGCGTTCGTCCGCATGATCGAGGTGTGCCAGTGGTGATCGTGCGGAGAGGCCCCGTAGTAACGCTTCGGAGCCCAATCGTTCGTCCGGCTCCAAATCTTCGGGTAGCTGTCGCCGGGGAGGTAGTGGATCAGATACCAAATCCGATCGACCGGGTTCGCCTTCTCCGTGGCGATCAGGTCCGCGATCAGGAGCTTGTGCCATTCCCGCTGAGCTTCGGTCGTGCGGAGGCCGGCGATCCCGTGGGAGCTCGTGGTCAGGTCGCCGGCGCGGATGATGCCGCCGGCGCGGTAGTCCGGGTTGTGATCGGAGCGGGTCGCCTGGTGCGACGCGTTCCCGAGCCACCCGTCCGACGCCTTCGACCGCTTCGGCTCGATCGTGTTGTAGTCGCGGAGCTCCGCCTCGAGACTGTTCGCGACGTAGTAGGCCCGGCCCGGGTAGAGGTCGGGGAGCGGGGCGAGGTTGAACCGCCCGATCCCGCGGGGCCATACGGGGGTGAGGTTGCGGGGGTCGATTTCCTCCTCGTCCCCGAACTCGTAGGGCTCCGGGAGCGTGTCGCAATCGTGCGACATGAGGAGGGTTCGGGCGTCGAGTAGTGCGAGCTCGTTCATGAGCGGGTCCTTTCCGTGGTGAGGTCGGTCCCGAATGAGAATCGGAGCCGGAGTCCGTTGTGATCTGTTGCGTTCGGGAATCGGCGGAACGGGTCGGTGACTACCACTTCCGCGTCGAGGAGACGGACCGGCCTCGAGGTGAAGAACTCATCGAGCCACTTCCCCTCCGATTGGGTCCGCTTGTAGCCGTGGTGAGTGTTGAGGGTGTCGCCGTCGACGTCCTCCTCCGCGAGCCGGGTCCGGACGTCGAGGAGCCCGCCGGCGCGCATGACGGACCGGACGCCGAGGGACGGGTAGGTCGGCGTGTCGTTAATGTCGCCGGCGCCGACGATCGCCGTCCGGGCGGGATCGAACTTGAGCTCCGCGAGCCGGTCGAGGATGAACTTCGCTTGTCCTCGCCGCGCCGCCTGCTCACCCTTGAAGTGGACGCCGAGGTGAGTTGCCCACCCGACGAACGAGCCGCCCGTCGACCTGGACTCAAGCTCGGTCAGGACGAGCCGGCGAGCGTCCTCCGTTCCGTTCGGCATGTCCCATGAGCGCGCGGAGAGCTTCCGCCACTTCTTCTCGTCGTAAAGCATCCCCACCTTTCCGCGGTGCTCGCACGCGTAGTCACCTCGAGGTCCGCCGTCGCTGTCGCCGGCGTTGAGGAAATCCACGAGGTCGGGAACGACGTCCTCGTAGTCCGTCTCTTGGTAGAACATCACGGACGGGCGAATGTCGGGATGCTGGAGCATCGCCCGGAACGGGATCCGCCGCTTCGACCACGGGTGCCCGTCGGTGAGCGAGGAGGAGAATAGCCGCGAGTTGATCTGCAACGCGCGGACGGTCGTCACTGTCATTTCGTCGTGTCCTTGTCGTCGTCGGGGTCGTCCGGTTCCTTCGGGAGACGCGGCGGCTTCCCGAGGCGGGCCATAGCGCCCGGGTCGAGCTTCTCCAGCTCGAGGGCTACAGCGTCGTCCCAGTCCTCGTGTTCTGGCCACCACGCCGCCACGCGCCGCCGCCACTGTCGGAGCCCGCGAACTTCCGTGTCGAGGCGGGTCGCGATGTTGAGGGCGAGCTGTCCCGCGCCCACTTCTTTGTCCGCGACCACCTTCGCCGCGTTCGCTTTCGCGCCGAGCCGCGCCGTGAGGTAGGCGCCGACGACGGCGATAATCGAGCCGAGGAGATAGAGCCACTGTGCTCCTGTCATACCGAGCACAGTTTCGAGGGCGATCACTTGCCCTCTCCGGATCCGGTCATGCGTCCGAGGTCGTCGGTTCGGTCCTGCTCGTCGTCGTGTAGTTCCGCCACGTGTCCGCCTCCGTCGAGGAATAGCTTTCCGTCGTCGCGGAGGAGTGTTCCGTCTACCTGCTCCGCGACGCGTTCCTCGATCGCTACCGGGTCCGGCCAAGAGGCCATGAGTACCACCATGAGCGAGATCAGGACGTAGACGAGGGCGCCGGGGAGCCGGTCGTAATTGGCGCCGTCGAACGGGTTCACGGCGACGAGGAATGACACGGCTCGTTCACACGGTCCGAGAAATAACAATCCGAACGCGATCGCCTGCCATTTATGGTCGGCGCACACGGCGACCGCGACGACGCCGGGGAGCGCCCACAACGCCACCCGGAACCACGTCGGGAGATGGGTGTGGATGAGGTCGGGGGCGTAGTCGTTCGCGTGGATCACGGACAGTCCGACCGCGACGTAGATCAGACCGAACATGAGGAGCACGAGCCCGCGATATTTGAGCCGGTTTGCGATCCGCCGCCGGCGACCGTTCGCCCTGCCGTAGAGCGCTCGCGTGAGGGTCCACGCGCGGGACGTCACGGTGTCGGCTCCGGCCCGCCGTCGGCGTCCGCGGGCGTGACGTCCTCGGACGGCGGGGTCGGAGTCTCCTCCCCGTCGTCCAGGAGGGTGAGGTTGAGCTGAGTCACGGACACGCCGATCTCGAGGGCCTTGAGCTGCCATTCGGAGAGGGCGGCGACCGCCGTCGCGAGCTTGCGCTGTTGGCTCCAGAGGATCAGACCATCCGTCCTCATCCCATATTCTTTCGCTTCCGCGTCGTACTCGAATACCACGTTCGCGCTAGCCATATCGCCGCCCTACTTCGTATAGGTGATTGTCAGTTTCGGGCCGGAGTACATGTAGCCATAGTAGGCAGAGGCGGAGGTGCTCGGACCCGGCCCGAAACCGAGCCCCCTTGTCGTGCCCGCTTTGAACTCGTTCCCGATCGCGACCGGGAGGATCTGAGTGTAGGTCGCCCCCTCCTTCTGTGACCCGAACGCCGCCCGTTCGGTGTTGACGTTGCCCGAGCTCCAGCTCGACGGCTTCGACGTGTAGTTGTGCGAGCTCACCCGGACCGAGATCCCGGCGCCGCCCCACGCATGTTTGACGCGATATTGCAACCGGACGGACTTCACGGTCGCCCCGGAGAGGGCGGACTGGATCGAGGCGTAGTCGAATCCGAACAGAGACTTCGTGTTCCCGTGAGTGCTCGAAATATAGCCTTGGTAGAGGTCGGCGGTGTCGTCGCCGTTCCGGGTTCCGTTGTCCTGGTCGTAGGACCGGCCCCACGTCGCCGCCCACGTTTTCGTGTAGGTGTTCACCGGGTCCGGTTGAGCCGGCGGTGTCGTGCCGCCCACGGTCGCGAACGACTTTTGACTGAGGGTGCCGGCGTCCGCGGCGGCGCCGTAGAGCCCGACGTCCTCGACGTAGACGACGAGGGCCCGGTCCGATCCGGCGCCGTAGATGTAGCCGAGCCCGGTTCCTGCCGCGCGGGCGAGAGTGATCGCGAAACGGACGTTCGCGTAGCTGCCGGCGGTCGAGAAAATCTTCTCCACGCTAAACCCGGTCGACACTGCCGAGCTCGCCCCCATCTGAATGCGCTTCGACCGCATGAGCGGGCTCGAGGCTGTCGGCGTGCTCCCGTCCGTCGTGTAGTTGATGCGGATATCGAACACGTCGCCGGGGTCGGTCGACTGGAGGTGCCCGTCGACCACAATCCGGTACAGCCGGCCCGCCCCGCTCGGTCCCATCGCGAACTCGTAAACCTTGTACTGAGTGCCGGTCGTGAGCGCGTTCCCGGTGCCGTAGCCGGACGAGGAAATGTCGTAGGCGATGATCCCGAGCGGGAGCGGTGACAGATACTCCGTCTCCAGGTCGAGCCCGCCGAGGGACACGGCGGCGGCGGAGATTGTGTCGGCGCCGATCGCGCCGAGAATGTTCGCGTTCGGAAGCTGGACCGTCTCGCCGTTGAGCGCCCACCCGGCGTTACCTTCGGCGTAGTCGGAGGACTGAACCCGATCCCATAGGACCTGGAGCTCCGGTCCTATGTAGTCGACCGTCCCCGCCCGGTGATAGGTCGTCTGCGTGAGGGCCTGGACCGCCGTGTATCCGTCCGGGACTGTCACCCGAACCTCGAGCGGGTTCCACGCGCCGGCGACGACACCCTCGTTCGACGGGATGATCTGCGCGAGGTGGACGCCGGACGAAACGGCGTCGCCGGTGGAGTTAGAGAACCGGAGCCGGAGCCGGACGTAGGTGTTCGGGATCACCTGAGCTAGGACTTCCGCGGACACGCGGACCTGAGCGGCGAACCGGACAACACGTCCCGCCTCGACGGGGATCAGGTCGGTGATCGCCCATGTCGTATCCATGCTCGAGGAGCCCGTCTCTGCTGGGTGGCTGTCTGTCGTGCCGGTGGCCCGGATCATTCGCGCGCCGGCGACCGGCGCCCCCTCCTCCGCCGGGATGATGCTCCAATAGGTCGGCGGGGTGCGTAGGTTCGTGACGAGCTGCGGGTCTTGGATCAGGTTCCCGGTGACTCCCACGGCGAGCCGGTCCGGGTCGAGGCCGGCCTGAGCTATCGCCGAGCTTGTGAGGGGGAGCGGTGCCCACACTCCGCCGGAGAATCGGCGAATCGAGAGGATCTTCGGGACGAGCTCGCCCGGCTCGAGGTCGGCGGTTTCATACCAAAGGTCGCCCTCGGAGCCGGTCGGCGGCGCGGTCCCCTGCCAGTAGGTTTCGATCTTCCCGTCCGCGGTCGTCTGTGCGGACTGAGCGGCGGCGAGGGCGGCGGCGGCGGACTGAGCGGCGAGGATCCACGTGTCTCCGTCGTAGCGGAGGAGGGTCCCAACCGGGTAGGTCGCCCCGAGGTAGGTTGCCGGGTTGTCCGCGACGAGCCACTGATCGCCGAACTCCGGATTGTCGTCCGCTTCGGTCGGCGCCGTGTCGGAGTAAAACACGGTCATCTTCCCGTCCGTGGTGGACTGGACGTCGGAGAGGCCAGCGAGGGCGAGGGCGGCGTCGGTGGAGGCCCTCGAGCCGGCGAGGATCCCGGCGGCGGCGTTGACGGTCGTCCCGTCCTCCCCGGTGACAGAGGATCGTCCGAGCTGCGCGGACCGCTCCAGGACCTCGAGGCGTCGGCGGAGCGCCACGAGCTCACGGGCGAGGAACGCCGCTTCCGCGCCTGGACTTGTCACTGCTGGACCGCCTGCCCATAGATGAACGAATCCGACCGAACGAGGGTCAGGGTCGCCCGATCCTCGCCGTTGAGTGCCCACCCGACGACGCGACTCCAGACCTCCACCCATCCGAGCCACGGAAGGTCGGCCTCCACGAGGATATCGTCCCCGATGTTCCACGAGTCGATCCGCGCGTTCGGGTGATCGCGGACGACGATCGAGGACACCTCGACGTCAAGGGATCGCCGGGCCAACTCGCCGCGCGACAGGGCCGTGAGTCGCGTTTTCGTGTCCGCCCCCTTGTCGGTGTAGACCGCCGGCCTGCGGAGCCTCCCGTCGCGTTGTGCGACCTCCGCGCGGAGCGACAGGGCGCCCTCGCCTTTCCCGATCCCGTAGACAGTGTTCGCGAACGCGTCGCCGTTGCGGGTTGCCTGGACCACCTCCACCACGTTCTCGCCCTGGACGAACGCGAGGTCCGTCCGGCGGTAGCCGAGGCGGGGATATTCGACCCGGACCCGGTGACCGATCGTCCCGTCCGCCTGCCAGTAGTGCTCCTCCACGTAGTCGAACGGCGTCTCCTGCGCGAGCTTGTCGAGCTCCTGTCCGCAATCGGTCGCGTTGAACCAATCGAGGACGTAGGGCTCCGCCGGAACCGTCTCAACCGCCTCCGTCTCAGTGCCTCCGTCGAACACGATCCCGACCGCTTTCGCGTGAGCGCCGGCGGACGTCGAGTCCTGCCCGCGGACGATCGTCAGCTTGAGCCCGGACCGCGCGGTGATCTTCACCCGCTCCGTTCCGACCGAGATCAGGGAACCGATCGGGACCTGATCGAACTTGTCGAGCTTGGTCAGGGTGACGGTTGTTTGGGTTGCGTTCATGGCGAGCGCCGCCGACGAGCGCGCGTTGAAAATGACTTTCGACCCGGCGGGGAGCTCCTCCAGTTTGTAAAACTTCCCGTCCGCCGCCTTGTAGGTCATGTAGCCGGGGATCGCCGCCGCGCCGATTTTCACGGGACACGGTGACGGTCGGAGCACCTCGAGCCCGAGGTCTCCGTCCGGTTGCGTCTGGACGTGCGTCCAGATTGCCCGGAAAATATCTGTCGGGTCCCACTGGATCCGGGCGTAATGGACGCCGGTGTACGGGATCCCGTTCGGGTAGGCGGCGAACCCTGCCGCCTCGACCCGCCACTCCGCCCCGGCGAACGACGAGCGGACCACGACCCCGCCCCACCGGATCTCGCCGTCCGCTTCGGCGTAGATCGCGGTCCCCCACTCCTGGAGCACAAGCTCGCCGTCATCGGCGATGAGGTCGAGCTTCTCCGGCTTGATCGTGCCGGCGAGGGTGCCCGGCCCGCTGAGCTTCCACTCCGGCCCGTCTGTGGCGATCGGGAGCTCCCACTCGAGGAACTCGCCGGTGAGGATCCGTTGAGCGATATAGCGCCACTGGACCCGGTGAGCCCGGTCTGGGACCGGGCTCGGGCGGTAGACGTACTGCTCGAGGGTCGCCCTTGAGCCGGTCGCGCGGAGGGTTCCGATCCCGCCAAGCATCGTCGTCCGGATGAGTTTCGGACGCCCGGTGCCGGCGAGCGAACCCGCCCCGGCGAGGCCAGCGGAGCCGGTGCGGAACTGCTGAGCGACTCCCCCCCCTGTCAGCGTGCCGGCGCCGGAAAGTGCCCCGGTTCGCGTTGTGGCTGTTCCTGTAGCTCCGAGCGTGCCGGCGCCGGAGAGGCCCGCGGAGCCCGCGGAGGACCCTGCCGCGGGATAGACCTCGACCGCGATCCCCGTCCATGCCGACACGGGAGCGGAGATCCCGGCGTTTTCTGATCCCGCCGCGCCTATGTCGTCGGTGTGAGCGATCGTCGCGGAGTAGTCGGGGGCGGCGAACGCCGCCGCGTCCTCGACCATTTTCGCGCTGAACACGCCGGGAGCCCGATATGTGCGCGCCGCCGAGGATGCGTTGTAGTCGCATATCCCCATCGAAATAGCGGAGTTAGCGACCGGGAGCGGGAGGGTCAGAGTAACAGTCCCGCTCGCCGTATTGCTGGACGCGGACGCCCCGACCCCGCCGTGATTGCGGTACACGTGTGCGGCGAGCCACCATGCCGCGGAGAAGTTGCTCGTGCAAGAAATCGAGACGTTCGACAGTGCCCCGGTCGCCTGGACCGTCCAACAATAGAGCCCGGCCCGGTTGACGATGTTCACCGAGCGGAGGAGCGTTATCGCTCCCGGCCCGGTCCACGTCGGAGTGTTGAGGGCGAGTCCGCCGTCGCCGGTGTACCCGTAGATCAGGAGGAGGTCGCCGGCGGCGACGTTGAACGTCGGCGTCGTGCGAGTGCTCGACCCGCTCGTTCGGTCCGCCGCGACAATAGTCGCGACGAGTGTCGGTGGCGCCGCCATGAGCTAGATCGTGGTCTCTTGAAACTCGATATCCACTGAGCCGAACGACGCCGTATCGGCGTAGATGTTTTTGTTCCCGTTCGACTTGTTTCCCTGGAGGCTGAGCGTCTGAGTCGTTCCCCGGAGGTTCGCCGGGATCGCCACGGTGTCGCCGGCGCCGAGGGAGAACCGTCCGACGACGTTCGTATAGCTGGTCTCCTGATCGTAGGCGGCGGCTTGCGTGACGAGCGACCCGAGGGCCACCCGGAAGGCGCCGTTCGCCGTCCCGTTCCCGCCCGAGCTGGAGGTGAGCCGGTCGAGCCGGGCCCCGTCGACCCGGGCGACGAGGACGGCGCGGACCGCCCACGTCGGAATGTCGATCTGCCAGAGTCCGAAACCCCAATTCACATAGGACGCCGAGGTGAGGTTGTAGACGGTGCCCGGGTTGACGGTGTAGAGCCGGCGGTCCTTCTTCGGGCTCGCCATTTTGCGGAGGTCTACGATCATCGCGTTTGTGATCGCGGACGTCGAGGCGGGAATGTCGATCCGGGCGAGGGTGACGGCGGTATATCCGAGGTTGAGGTCGAGGACGCTCCGGGTCGTGTTCGGGACGCCGGAGATAACGCGGGTGAACATGTAGGGCCCGGCGGACACGTTCTGCGGCGCGCTCCACCCGGAGCCGGCGATGTTCGGATCTTCCACGCGACCGATGACGAGATCGGACCGGCCAGCTCCGGCGCCGGTCGCTGCTATCCCGATCGTGTCGAGGGTTGCCATACGGGCGACGTATGCCTCGTTCGCCTGCGAGCTGCCGCGTCCGAGCATTGAGCAAGCGCCCGTGGCGACCTGGACCGAGGCGCCGGGGGTGCTGAGCGCCGACACTTTGAGGTCGCCGGCGCGGAGGATTCCCTCGCTGTCGTTGACCCCGTAGTCGGCCAGTAGCCGGACCACGGCGTCCGAATGGATCGCGCCGCCCCCGATCCAAAACGGAACCGGATCCCAAGCCATGAGTCCTCCTAGAGTGCCGAGTAGGCGTGGCGCCAAGCAAACTGCATTGACGAGAGTCCAGTGTTGTCGATCCCGGACAGGCTTACGGTGTAGGCCCCCGGTGAGAGGGCGGCGCGGTCGAGCCTCGAGTCGCGGGTGAGCCGACCACGGAACGACGCGCCCGACCGGTTCGTGACCGAGCGGCGCCCTGGTCGGGTGTCGATCGTAACCGTCGCCCCTTGGATAATCGTCATCTGTAGGGCCAGCGTGTAGAGCCCGGACACGGCGACGACGGGGTTCGTGATCGGCCCGGTGATCGAGATAACGGGCCACACGGGAAGGTCTCCGCCGACGACGATCGCCCCCGGCGAGCTGTTGCTCGGAGTCGAGGTGAGCGGGGACACGAGCGGCGACGAGAGGCCGGCGCCGGAGTACGGGGCGACGAACCCGAGCGAGATCCCCGTGTCCTCCCGGTCGTAGAACCGGTCGTCCATCGCTTGAAAGTCACACTCGATCGTGACGAGGCCCGTCTTGCGCGTGTCGTCGTTCGGGACGAACCGGCGCGGCCTGCCGTAGAGGAGCCGCTCCCGGCCCGCGTTGCGGGTGCTGAGGGTTGCGTAGGCCCCGGGCGTCCACCGGATCGTGTCGCCCCTCCACGCCGTCGCCACGCCGGCGGCGAGCTCGAGGGCCTCCTGCTCCGAGCTGCCACGGCACGCGATCGAGAACGTGACCGCCCTCCCGCCCCGGTAGTCGGCGCCGAACGATTGCCCATCCTCGCGAGGGTTGTCCGTGTCGTCCGTGGCGAGGCTGACGTCTCCCACGGTCGGCGCGCCTCGGAGCCCGATCTGATTCGGGAGCCGGAACGGGTTCGCCACCGGGTCCCACCCGCCAATCGAGAACGCCGTCCCCGGGTACTCGAGGAGCCATTCGCCGTCAAGCATGAACGCCGCCTCTCGAGATCGTGCGGAGGTTGAAAGACACTTCCGCGAGGTCCTGGTGAACGTTACCCGAGCTCTGGAGGGTCAGGTTGCCGATGTAGGGCCGGTCGTCGCCCCCGCCGAGGTGCTCCGCGGTCTGCCGGGCGTTGAGGACCTTCTCGCCGCCGCGGAACTTCCGGAGCTGCGGATTCACCACGAGCTCCGGCCCGCGCTCCGCGACACCTCGGACCCCGGCGGTAGCGGAGGCGGTTCCGTCCCCGTACCAATTGTGAGCCTGAGAGTGTGCCCACGCCTTCGACGGCGACCCGTAACGGTCCTTGATGTAGCCGAGGCCCCACCGGATTTGTGTGTTCGGGTTCGTCCTCCAGTCGCCGGCGACGCTGCCCATCTTCGACCCGGGGAGCGACTGAGGGATTCCGTAGGCGCCGGAGCTCCGGTTGACCGCCTTGTGATTCCACCCGGACTCGCGGGTCCACAGCTTGTTGAGCGGGACGAACTGAGCCGGCCCGAACCCGGCGGCGAGCATGAGGGCGAGCCCTCGAGCCCGGTTCGACCCGCCCGTGGCGACGTCCCCGATCTTCGACACAACGCCGCCGACCGCGCCGGAGGCGGTATGCCACAGCGACGAGGCGAACCCCTTCACCTTCTCCAGGACGCCGGACAGGAGCCGGCCCGGAGCTGCCTTCACGGCGCCCTCCCACCCTTCGGAGCCGAGGCGCCCGAGGCCGGCCTTATCCATCGCTGAGCGAGCTCGGTCCGCGAGGAGTGCTGCCGGGTTCGCGAACTTCCCGAGCCACGACGCCTTGACCGGCGCCCCGCCGCCGCCGTCCCCGCCGCCGCCGATCCCGACGAGGTTCGACGCGCCGAGCCGCTCCCGGAGGTTCGGCAACCATGCGTAGTGAGGCGCCGGATCGTTATTGCGTCCGGAGAGTCCGTTCCCGTGACCGGGCCACGAGAAACGGATCTGAGCTGAGCCACGGTTGCCCGGGTCCAGGAGCGAGGCGGCGTGATTATGCGCGCCGGACCCGACCCTCGAGCGGCCCGCCACGTTCCGGGCCCACGACGCAAACCCGACCTGTCGGAGGATCTTCTCCTGCCGGATCGAGCCGGGCGAGAGGTCCGCCACTCCCGGGTAGTTGTGGGAGGTGCCGGAGGCGGCGACGTGCGACCCGCCGAACCCGCCTTGCATGACGCGCATCGCGATCCCGGAGACCTCCTCCGCGAGCTTGATCTGAGCGGCGGCGATCCTGGAGATTGACTTCCCGTCCATGCTGGTCCGCCCGGACGGGTTCGCGAACGCCGCGCCGCCCTCCGCGAATCCGGGGAGGTGAGCGTGATCGCCCTCCTCGACCGCGGCCTTCCGCATCGCCGCCACCCGGGCGTGACCGCCGGCGGCGCGGACCTCACGCGCCGTCCAGACGTGCTCGTTCCCGTGGACGACGCCGGCCACCTGGTCGTCCGACCCGGTGTAGCTGGTCGCGCCGCCGGTGCGGAACCCCTTAATTTTGATCGGGTCGCCCTTGAACTTATCCCCGAGCTTGAGCTTGTCAATGACCCAGTTGTAAGCGCCGATCAGTCCCGTATTGATAATCCCGATCACGGACACGATCGGGGCCTTCATCTTCGCCTTGAGGCGGTCCCATATGGCGCCGAGGGCGTCGACCGTTTTCCAAAACCGCCCGCGGAGCCCGGTCGAGTTGTTCGTACCGAGGATCGACGTCACGGCGTCCCGCCCGGCGCCCACCGGGTCGGAGAGGACCTTCCCGACCGCGGCCCATCCCCGCTTGAACGCTCCGACCGCCCAATCCTTCGCGGACGACAGTCGCCCCCGGAGCCGGGTCAGATGCTCGTCGCCGGCCTCCCGGCCCTTACTGATCGCGCCCGACAGGACGCCGGACACGGGCCCCCACTGACGCTTGAACGTGCCGAGGGCCCACGTCTTAGCCGAGGAGAATCGGCCCCGGAGTTTGTCGAGGGCCTCGTGTCCTTGCTCCCGGCCCTTGTCGACGGCGCCCGAGATCGCGCCCGACACGGCGCCCCATCCCTTCCGCCACGTGCCGCGGACCCACGAGCTCGCCGCCGAGAAAAACCCGGTGATCTTCGCCCACCCGTCCTTGATGAACGAGACCACGGCGCCGAACGCCTTCGGCACCCAATCCCGGAACCACCCGAACACGGATTGCACGATCGCGCGAAATCTCGAACTATGTCGGTACGCGTAGATCAGTGCTCCGACGAGGAGCCCGATCGCGACCACCACGAGCCCGATCGGGTTCGCGGTGAGGGCGGCGTTGAGGACCCACTGTCCCGCCGCCCACACTTTCGACGCCGCCGCCGCCGCCTTGCTTGCCACGGTCGAGGCCACGGTCGCCGCGGCCCCGCGGATCCGGGACAGGGCGCCCACGTTCTCGACCGCCGTCGAGGTGGCGGTCGCGCCCTCGACCCCGCGGAGCGACCGGGCGAGCTGCCAGTTAGCTACGGTGAGCGCGATCGTGGAGCCGAGCTGGAGGGCGAACCCGACGAGGGAGTCCTTCCCGACGACGTTGTTCGCGGCCTGAGCTGCCTTGTAGGCGGCGAACCCGGCGATCAGGTAGGGGAGCGCCTTCCCCACGAGGTCCATGTGATCCGCGACGAACCGGAACCCGACTCCCATCGCGTCGAGGGTTGGCTGAATCGCCGGGAGCGACGCGAGGAAATCGGTCAGCATAGGCCCGAGCTTGCCGATCGCCTCCGCGACTGAGCCGATCGCCGCCCGGACCGTCCCCATATCAATATTGCGGAGCTGGTCCCATAGGGACTTGAACGCCGCCCCGATCGGGGTCAGGAACTCGAGGACCTGCCCGCGGTGCTCGACTAGATACTCGAGCCCTTGTGCGAGGAGCTCGACGCCTCTCACGCCGGCGTGGACTACCCGCGTCAGGATCGGGAACGCCTTCGACAGCCCGAACGTGGACGAGGCGGCGTTGTCAAAGAACGGGGAGAGGCGGTAGAGCGAGTCCCCGATCGAGGACAGGGCGTCGCGGAGCGGGCCGGCCTCCTTGCTCTTGGTCGCCGCCCACCACGCGCGGGCCTGGTCGCGAAGCTCCCCGAACCCTTCGGAGAGGTCGAGGAGGACGTCGACCGGGCTCGAGTCCTCGAGCCACCCGAACGACTCCCGGAGGTTCTTCGTGTAGTCGTGCTCCGCGAGGACCGAGTAGAGCCCTTTCCCTGCCGTGATAATCCAATCAATCGCCGGCGGGACTTGCTTTAGGACCCGGCCCGCCACCTCCGCGGCGCCGCCGAGCCCGTCCTTGAGGAGCGGGATCACGGGGGCGATCGCGGTCGCGAGGCCCTGCCCGATCGTGTCCTTGACGGTGCTCCACATTCCGTTGAGCGAGGCGGACTGTTTCTGCATGAGCCCGTCGAACCGCTCGAGGCCCTTCCCCTCCGCGAGGGCCGTCATCATCTGCTCGAGCTCCTTGCGCCCGAGCTTGCCGGTCTGAGCGAGCTCCGCGATCTCCTTCTTGCTCTTGCCGGTCGCCTTCGCGAGGAGGTCGTAGACCGGGATCCCCGCGTCGCGCAACTGATTGAGGTCCTCCGCGGTGATCCTGCCGGCGGCGTTCATCTGCTGGAGGGCCACGGTCGCCCGCTTCACGCCTTCCGCCCCGGTGCCCATCCCGGAGGTTGCGTTACCGAGCGACGTCATAATCGGGATGACGTTCTTCGCGTTCACGCCGGCGGAGATCAGGGACGAGGCGGCGGTCTGGAGCTCCGGGAACTCGAACGGGGTCGAGGCGGCGAACCCCTTAAGGTCGTCTAGGAACGCCTTCGCCTTCCGCCCGGAGCCGAGCATCGTCGTGAACGCGATATCCGCATTTTCGTTGCCGGCGGCGATCTGGACACCCATCGCGAGGCCGGCGCCGCCCACGGCTCCGAGGGCGGTCGCGCCGGCGGCGCCGAACCGGGTAATCATGCCGAGGGCGGGGGCGAGGGAGAACCTCGAGATCCCGCGGGACGCCTCCCGGTGGAAAGACTGTCCGAGGTTTGACCCGGCCCGCTCACCGGCCCGCCGGGCGTCGCCCTCGATCCTGGTCGAGAACGAGCCGAACCGGCGATGAACGGCATTGAGCTCGCCCGGGACGGCTCGGTCGTCAATGTGGACGCGTGCTGCGAGCTCTCCGAGGTCGAGCACGAGCGACACCTCCGGGGATCGAGCGAACACGGTCTAGCTAGCCGGAGGTGCTACAGGGGCCAGATTACAGGGCCTACAGCTCCGGAGGGTCGAGGGCGAGCCCTAGACGGGTCTGAGGGATCCTGACGAGCTTGTAGCCGTCCTCTGTCGGCGCGTAGTGGATCACCGGCGGGACGGTGAGGAGGCCCTCGATCCTCACCCGGAGCCACCGGTAGGTCCTCGAGCGGAGGAGCCGGCGGTCGGACACGTCGAGCCCCCGGTCCTGGAGGTCCGCCTCGATCGCGTTCCACTCGCGGAGGACGTCCTCCCACAAGTAACCGCCGGTGTCGCGCTCCTCCGGGGCGTCGTACCACCGGGCGAGCCCGGTCGGCCCTACCTCGCCGTAGGCGCCTTCTTCGCGGCCTTCTTCTTCGGCTGCCGGTCCCGAGGGGCGGCGGGCTGAGGTGCGTCCGGAGCTTTTGGGCGGGCCCCCGAGCGCCAGAAGTTGAGCGCCGCCGCCTTCCCGAGCGCGGTCCAGATGAGCGCCGTCGACCCGACGTGCGAGATCCTCTGCCAGTCGAGCCCGTCCGCGATCATCTCCTCTCGGACCGGCCCGAGGAGGCGTTCGTAGATGTCGGACTCCTCCTCGTCGTTCAGAACCGCCGCCGTGTCCTTCTCGACGGCGCCCTTCGCTGCCACTTGCTCGCCGGCCATGACGAGCCGGGAGCACAACAGTCCGAGCTCCGCGTCCGCCGGCGGGATCCGGTAGACCTTCCCGCGGATCGGGAGCTCGAGGTGATCGTCAAAAAACGCGTCCAGGTCCTCGAACCCGTCCGCCGTGGTGAACGCTGCTGTCTCGACGGTCCCCTCGAGCACGACGGGCGGCGGGGTCGCCTGAGCTGCGGCGAGGTTGCGGATTTCCTCGATAACGTCGTCGGCGCGCGCGCCGTTTGTTGCTTCGGTCATGTGCTGCTCCCTGGCTGTTGGGCCTCCGGCTGTTGTGTTGGGCGGCGGCGCGGGCCAGCCAGAGACACCCGCGCCGCCGGTCTACAGAGACCTACGCGTAGGTCAGTTTCGTGTTCGTGCCGGTGAGCGAGGCTCCGCCCGGACCGGTCACCACGAGGTCATACGTTCCCGCCGCCTTCGCGACCGCCTTCAACGCGAGGGACGTATCCCCGATCGGCGCCCAATCGGTCGCCGCGACGGCGGTCCCTCCGATCGTGACGGCGGTCGCCGTGGCGAACCCGCCACCGGACACGAGGACGAGCGTCCCGCCGGCGACCGGGAGCGGGGTCACTTCCGGCGTGACGGTCGCGACCACGGGGGCGCCCGCGACAGTGTTGTCCGGGTGCGTGATCGGGAGGCGGACGCCTTGACCGGTCAGCGTCAGTCCAGCGGTGGAGAGTCCGTCCGGGCCGGCGCCGTTGTTCGTGTACTGGACCGCGACGTAACCCTCGTAGGCTTCGACCTTCGGACCGCCGGCGCCGTTGAGCTCGTAGTAGCGGATATGGGCCGTGTTGCTCGGACCCATGTTCGCGGAGCGGAGGCGGAGGTACTCCTGCCCGGGATCGTAGGTCGTCGGAGCCGCGGCCACGACGCCGCGGCGGAGGGTCGCGGTCGCGCCCCATTCCTGAGTTGTCACGGTGGACGAGGTGTAGCCGCCGGAGTCATAGTCGGAGTCGGCCTGGAGCCCGGGGGTGCCGGTCGGAGCGAACTCCGTCATACCGAACACGCCGGTCCAGATAGGGGCGCCGATCCCGTAGTTCGTGTCGACGTCCATCGCCCACTTACGGGCGAGAGTAGTAGCGCCTAGCGCGACGCGTGTAGGAACGGGCATGTCCTAGTTCTCCTCTTGGTGAGCGGCGTCGCGGTCGACGTTCGCGGTCGGGGTGATCTTCGCGGGATCGAACGCCGGAGCGTCCGGGCCCTCGTCGGAGGAGGTTGGGGCCGTCGCTTCGGCCAGTCGGCGCCGCTTCTCTGCGGCGGTCCCGGACTTCGGGAGGTGGGCGCGTTCGAGGGCTTCGGTCAGCTCGTCGCCCTTGAGCTTCTCCGCTTCGTCCTCGGAGATTACTTCGGTGTAGGTCGGGTCGTGCCGGAGCCCGTCCGCCACAACGTCGAACGCTTCGATCCGCGCCTCGTGGCCCTGGAGCTGGTAGGTGAATGTCGCCATGTCGTCGTGTCTCCTAGATTCGGTTCGGGGCGGGCCGGTGCGCGTCGATGTAGTAGTTCGAGCTCCAGGACCAACGCCGACCGTTGTCCTGTCCCAAGCTGGCGGACGAACGTCGGAGGCACTGAGCAATCCTAACGCCGGTCGACAGGGTGAAGTTTGTCCGGTTGTGGAGCGTGGAGAATATGTCGTCGTCCAGGTCGATGACGTCGAGCGGGTTCGACCCGGACCACCTCGTCCGGACCTGGAGGCCCTCGAGGCTCATCGCGTCGTCCGGGTTGTCTGAGATCGTCCAGGGGGCGAGGACGATGTGACGGTCCGGGGCGTCGGGGCCGGCGAATACCCATATCGCCGTCTCCGCCGCCGTGTAGGTCTGCCCGGGGAGGATTTTCCATGAGCCGTGACCGGCGTCCCGGAGGAGCTCCGCGAACCCGATCACGAGCCGGCGAATGAACGGCTCCGTCGTGCTCATATTCTCATCGTCGCCCGGACGACGCGGGCGATCTCCGCCCGCTCCTCGCTCATCGCTTGCTCGAGGAACTTCGACCGCCGGCCTGGGTCGTGTTCGTAGTCCTGCCGCTCGTGCTGGAGGACGGCGTATTCGGTGTCGTAGGACGCCGCCGAGGTGGCGGTCCGCTCATCCGTGGAAACCTTCCCCGTCCCCTCCAGCTCCCGGCCCGGGTCGGTCGGGATCGTCCTGTCCGACGCGTCGAGGAGGTGCCGGGCTCCACGCTCCGACGCCTCGACCGCTTTCCGGTGGATCACCTCCGCCACCTCCCGGCCATTCCAGGAGGTCCACCCGCCCGAGGTGCTCACCGGAGCGTCACCTCGAGGTGATCGGCTTCCGACATGTCCCCGAGCTCCTGCCGTGACGTGGACAGGACGTAGGTCCGGCGCCCGTTCACCACCACCCGGGACTCCAGAGTGAACCGCGACTCCTCCGCGAGGGACGTCCGGAGCGACGTCTCCGACACAACCTCGTCGCCGGACGCCGCCCTGACGAGCTGCCGGCGGTCGTCAATCGAGCAACGGACCGCCCGCGCCGGACGGTAGCTGTCGCCCATCGCGTTATCCCCGAGGTACGTCTCCACGGTGACCGTATGAGGCATGAGCCACAACGGGAGCCCGCTCACGCGACACCGCCGAGGACCTTGTAGCGGGCCACTTTCGGGTCGACCATGTAGGCGGACTCGAACGCCATTTGAACTCCGCCGTTCGTGAAGCTGGACACGCGCGCATCCCGGGCCGAGCCGGCGGACTGAGCTAGGGAGGCGATGAGCGGGAGGAGGTCCGGCGGGCACTTTTCGAACCCGTGAGTCACGTCGACCTCGAGCGTGCCGGCCACCCATCCCCACGAACGCGCGAGGAGCCCGTCCGACGAGCTCCAGCCGGTCAGGGCGGAACCACCCGCCCGGACCGCGTTCACGACGACAGGGGCGCCGGGGAGATCCCTCGTCGGGAGAACGATCTCGTCCGCGAACCCGGACCTCCCACCACGTCGACCGAGGAGCCGAACCCGGAGGGTCTCCGACCGGCGCGGGGCGATGTGCCACTCGACCGCCGCCCGGAGATCCGCCACGGCGACGTCGACCATCGTGTCCGAGAACGAGCCCCATTCGGCCAGCTCCACGGGTGAGACGAGGGTGTTCGTCACGGCGTCCTCTCGAGAGTGAGTGAGGGCCGGCGTCCAGGGAAGCGACGCCGGCCCTCGAGGGTGCTACTTGCCGGCGGGCTTGTCGACCGGCGCGGCCTTCATCTTGACCGGCTTCGGCGGGTCCTCGCCCTCGACCACGGGCGGAGCGGTTTCGCCGGTCGGGTCCTCCGGGGTTTCGGTCGGGGTCGACGGGTCCGCCACCTTCGCGGCGATCGCGCCGTTCACCTCCGGGAGCCGGGGGCCGTTGTCGTCCTCGACCGGCTGGAGCTCCGCGGCGGCGCCGAGGTTGAGCGGCTCGTGAGCGCGCTTCGACACTGCCTGACGCTCGCGGGTGGAGGTTGCGGCCTTCACCTGAGCGGCGGTCACCTCGTCCACGGCGCCGAGGGCGGCGGCGCGACGCTTCTCCGCGTCCACGTCACCTCCGCGGGCCATGCCGGAGGCGATGAGCCCGAGGGCCTCGTCCTCCGGGAGCTCGACCTCCGTCCCGGCGGGAGGCCACGCCTGCCCGTTCCGGGAGCCGGTGATATCACCGGTGAGGAGTACCTTCATCGTTCCTGCCATGTCTGGATCCTTTTCTCGTCAGTCGGTCGACACTAGGCCGGCGTCACGCGCGATCGCGAGTAACGCGTTGAACTTGCCCACGAGGCTGTCGAATTCCGCCTTCGTGGGCGGGTCCGCTGCCGCGGTGGCGGCGTTCGTGATCGCGGGACCGTTCGCCCACGATGCTTTGTCCTCGTCCCATGTCAGCGGAGGCGCCATGAGAACTCCTCTCCGGGTAGAGCGGAGGGCCCGGGAGCGACCCCGGACCCTCCAGCACGTGAACGGCTTAGGACGCGCCGCCGATGATGTGCTTCACGGCTCCGGAGGTGTCGATCAGTGCGCCGTCTCCGCGGAGGAGCGCCCGGAAGGTCACGAGGTCCGTGTTGAACGCGTACTCGTCGGAACGCTCGAACCGGATCCCGCCGGCCAGCCGGACGAAGTAGCGGGAGAAGTCTCCGAACAGGACGGACTTTGCGCCGATGCCGGTCGCCGGCATGAACGGGTCCGTGAGGACCGGCTTCCCGAGGATCATGTCGGGGGCGCCGGCGACGAGGCCCTGCTGCCAGATGTACTGCCCGGTCGTGTCCTTGACCTTCCGGAGGGCGCCGACGCTCGTGTCCTTCATGAGCCACGCGGCGTTAGGGGCGTTCCGGTAGGCGGCGATCAAGCTGTAGTACAGGTCGATCAGGTTGTCACCCGAGGGCACGCCGGCGACACCGGTCGGGGTCGTGACTCCCATCGTGGAGTCGAGGACGATCCCGCGCGGCTGTGAGGTGCCGGTCCCGACGACGAGGTGAGCGCCGAACGCGTTCCCGAGGGCCCGCCCGGTCTCCTCCGACAGGTAACCCATGAGGTCGACCGCGGAGTCGTCCACGAGCTCCCGCGAAACCTGGACCATCACGCCGTACTTGAACGCAGACAGGGACGCCTGAGCGAACGCCGGGTCCGAGACGCCGATCGCGGCGGCTTCGGCGACGAGGCCCG
>Ga0210040_10002897_pt1 | contig 23704 bp, 17 predicted proteins | sample CryGeyCG12114_NA_FD_185462 | JGI IMG/M metagenome (GOLD analysis project Ga0210040, IMG submission 185462) | Groundwater microbial communities from aquifer - Crystal Geyser CG19_WC_8/21/14_NA (SPAdes) (version 2) | ecosystem: Environmental > Aquatic > Deep subsurface > Groundwater | place: USA... | reverse complement strand
TTCCAAACAGAGTTTACTAACACAAATTTCATCTTGCGTTTTCAGGTGATTTTAGCTTTAACATGTGCAGCATAGGGCGCTCCCGTTGGTAATTACCTGACTCAGCCTTCGGCTTCGTAATAATCCAATGTAAAATTTTGGCGTCGTTGCATTTATTCTGTCTATCGTATGTATGTTTACTTGCTTAAAATTTTCGAATCTAGATTTGCCTGAATGTTGTAGTTGGAGGCCAATCACCCAATATATGTAAAATGCTACAAATTACTTCTCTGCTACTACTGATCCTCCTCCCCTTTCGTCCTTAAACATGATGACAAAGTGTAGAAGGCGGTTCTATGTAATCGAATTGTATTGCGAGTCCTTTTTTTGCTAGTGTATCTCTAATGTTAGTAAAAATGCCAGTGCCAAAGTGCCAAAGCGTTGCTTAATATATAGGACTCCTGTACCCTGGTCTTGTGTACCAAACAGTAAAATCTATGTCCTATTTCTATGGTCAAGTAAAACAAGTTAGCGTGCTGTGCAATGCGCGCTGAATCCGAAATGAGCAATAATATTTCAATTTAATGTGATTGAATTATTTACTGTTGATTTTCTGGTACTGACATTATGAATTTAATGAAAAACGTTCAATAATTATAGGGGAAACGTTCGAGCAAGTTTTACGTCTGGGTGTCGCTTGAGAATTGTATGCAGTTAATAAAAGTGAATTTTCAAATGATAAAAAACTCATGAGACTTTGTTGAGACGTAAACTTTTGTGGTGTCAACAAAACTGCTGTTTTCAAATAAAATTGATTCAACATCGCTGCCCGCCCAGAAATAAATTTGCGTGCAGGAGAGATCATACGAGTTGCATTGCAACCGTCGTTTGTAATGTGGAAAAATAGAAACCAAATTTTGTGCTACTGATCAGGATTGAATTTTTACTTACTGTATTATTGGACTACGACTCTGTTGGTGCGCTGTGTTTGCGAATGATAATACTAATAATATAATACAATTTATTTTATTATTTGTTAAAAGACGTATTTTTTTTTCCAATAGAATACCGACGAAATTTAATAGCTGTCCTCGGCAGTCTCAAAATTCACCATGACTGCCCCTACGAGTAATACCGAAGATAAGGGGATGAAGCTGGTTGATTCAGTCGTTAGAAGTTTTAAAGTTGCGAAGGTTTTTAGAGAAAACACTGATAGAATCAATAGTATGGACTTTTCTCCATCTGGAGACCTTTTAATTTCATCCGCAGATGATGACCAGATTGTCATTTATGACTGCGAGAAAGGAACGTACGTTAGAAAATATGTTTGCATTCGTTTACTGTAAACTACGATATATTCATTTTCGTTAAGATTCCGATCCGATGTATAAGTCATTCTAATTATGATAATATTGCAGCCAAAAGCGGACCTTAAACAGCAAGAAGTATGGGGTTGATCTCATTCACTTTACTCATGCTAAAAATACTGCAATTCATAGCTCAACAAAAATAGATGGTAAGTTAAGTTGGGGTTAATTACAGCTAAAATAAAGAACAGATTCTTGGCATAATTTCATTATAACGTTTTTATTCTTGCAGATACTGTTCGCTACCTATCATTACATGATAACAAGTATTTAAGATATTTTCCTGGTCATTCTAAAAAAGTAACAACTCTTTGTATGTCCCCAACGGATGATACTTTCTTGTCTGGCTCAATGGACAAAACTTTGCGACTGTGGGATTTAAGGTCACCGAATTGTCAGGGTCTAATGCATCTTCATGGAAAACCAGTTGCAGCGTTTGATCCTGAAGGGTTGATTTTTGCCACCGGTGTTAATAATGAATGTGTGAAATTGTATGATCTGAGGTCCTTCGACAAGGTAACGTAACGTTAACACATCTTATGCTGTATTTTATACTGATTTGCTGGTGTTTTGGTATTAAAGCTAATTTTACTTACAGGGCCCGTTTACAACTTTCAAGTTTTCTTATGAAAAGGATAACGAATGGGCGTCTTTAAAATTCAGCCCGGATGGAAAATCAATTATGATCTGCAGTTTTGGGTCTACTGTTCGCATTGTAGACTCTTTTCACGGTACACCGCTTCAAAGTTTCTCTGGATTCGTGAATACAAAAAACCATCACTTGGAAGCTTGTTTCAGTCCTGATTCTCAGTTTGTGTTTTCGGGATCTGGAGATGGTCTGATACATGTCTGGAACGCTGAAAGCGGCTACAAAGTTTGCGTTATGAATGCTGATCACCCTGGCCCCGTTCACTGTGTACAATTTAACCCTAAATATATGATGATGGCCACCGCTTGTACCAATATGGTAAGTATTAAATTAAGTAGTAAGCATGTTCAGTCTATTATTTACAGTCTAAAAAGTTTGACACGATGCAATTTTACTAATGTAGGCATTTTGGCTACCGACTTTGGATGAGTGAACAAGAAGATAGTTCATAACCTTTTGTCATGGATGGTTTTGGTTCCTAACCAGTGAAACTGTATTTATGTCATATATAATTTATGGATCTTTTAATTGTATAGTATATATACATATATGAAGTACATTCAGTATCAGTTTTAATTTTAATATAACATATGTTGGAGTGGTTAGCGTGTTTGAGCAATTGTTGTCGTTGTGAATGCATAATTAAGTTGTATATACATGGTTAATAACATTAAGAGACTAATATTAAAGACATCTGATTGCACTTCTTTAAAATGTAGAATATTTCGTGTAGAATAACATTAATGCTGTGGTAGAAGCAGTTTTTTACTGATTCATTACTAGCTACTGCTAGTAATAGTCAGTTTTCATAGGATTAGCTAATTAGCATTTCAACTAAAAAAATTTAACATGTTATTAGAACATATTTGTAAAATTTTGGATTGTAAAAGACTAACTAAAATCAGGATACAATGATTTATGACTTTTTATCACGTTAGCAGAACAGAGTATATGATATAGGCTCGTAGTAGGTTTAAAAACTGATTTTTTCAACTATCGACTTGACTTGACGATACATATGTAATTCATATTTACAGTAAATACTGGGAGACACGAAAGCATTCAATGTTCAAATTAGTCATTTAAACAGTTTTACCTTCTATTAACTACAATAGGCAACCGTAATTTTTGTGTATTTAAATGTTTATTATTTCATATTATTGAATAAAACAGAACTTTGGTTGCATTTTCCTATACCTAAACTATTCAAAATTGTATTTCTTTAAATCCAGTTTAATTTAAGTGTATCCAACTCAACAAAGACTAAATTCGCTGTTGTTTTTTTGTTGACACAAGGAATTTAAGATGGAGAAAATACATACACCTATATTATATGTAATATAGAGTTACGTGGGTAAATGAGTTTACTAGAAACTTAATGGGAGTCAATTAAAAAATCAATTTCAGAAAAATTCTGGTCGACACGATTAAAAAATACTTTAAGGAAACGAGTTCAAGATTCTTGTACAGGATGACTTTACGCTATTTTCACTTGCTTTTTATGTCATCTTACAAACCCTTAGCAATAGTGTCTTTCTTGAACAGATTCTATCTTTTATCAGAGAAAATCATTTCGATGGATATTGCGATATGTGAGATTCTGTGACTGTCAAAAAGTTATATGCTAACATCACACAGGCTGTTTCGTAACGCTCTTTTTGCAACTTAACTCCAATTTCTTATCCCTGCAAGTTGATATTATTATGCAATTGTTCGAACGAACTATTCTTTACGCACCATCTGAATCTTCATATTTATTTTTACATCTTTATCTTGTATTAGGACTGAAACACCATTGGCAAGATTCCTACCTACACGAATTACAGTGAATACAATGGCAGCACAAGGCAGTCTTACTAACTAACTTAATTAGCTTGGTATCTCCCATAGCCTCAGTTCATGGTTTACGGTGGTAGTTCATCAAAGAGTTTGTTGTTCATATGCTCCTGGTCTTGACTCCTCATAAGAAAAAGCGGTATCTTCCATCTCATCGGTTGTGGGTCGAGGGGTTGAGCTCACGCTGGGCTTTAGGGACTGAGTTTGAGAGCCCAACTGTTGATGAATGTGAACGCCAACGTGACAATTTGCGTCAGACAAACTGATTGCATCTCCGTTTCGGAATCCACGGGTACAATGTTGACTGCCACTGCTGCTGCTACTAGTACTACATGTGGCTGTAGTGCTACCAGCGTTTTCATTATTCCCTCTGTTGCTTTTGACCTGATCTGTTCGCGCAGGCAGTCTGGGAGCACTCACTCCCTGTGGCACAAAACATTAAACAAAGAAACTATAAGGAAATCTAATTACTTCATTGTTGACGTTACAAATCAAACAATTCCCCACTCCCATAAGTTTCCCCGATGCATAAATAAAGGGCAGCTCAAGTTGCTCTCTTTGCCCCGAGTAGTTCATATTTATTTGCTCATTTCGTGAGATGCTCATTGAACAGGTTGATTCCAATGAATTGACTTAAGCCAGATTCTGATTGCCAAAGACGATCAGGGACTTTTATTTACCTTTTTTCACAGCATACAAACCGACACCGATATGCCTTTTACTGTATGTAGAGCTGTGCAATACAATCGCTATCAATTAACATGGATTGGTTTGAATGCCACAGTTGAGTACCAGGCTCGATGCATAAAATTAAAACTACATGCATAAACGACTCATCACATTGGATGGAAGTGTTCGAGTAAGAAAATGTTACTCAATGAACATTTCTTCCCAAAACTGTACCTGGTAGACTACCGAAGAAAGTAAACAGTGTCGTTACGTGTATTTGTGTTTTCTTATGCAACGGGTTTTCATTGTGAACTCTTTTCATTTGGTTTGGTTGCTTTTGTTCCCAAGTTTCCCCATATATCAGAGTGCATAAGGATTTCCTCTCGAGTATTGGTAACAGTGCTTTCTTTGCGTGCATGCAGGAGCAGGCATAGACATGCTATAAACTTTTTCATATAACCCTGCCATGCCATTTCTTCAATCAAGTTAATTTTTGTTCTTATCCCCAAATATGTTATATTCCGTACAAAGTAGTAAGCATACTTTATTGACTTGTTTCAGTTTACGGACGGCTCGACCCTTAATCTGAACACAAACATTGCTTGGACACACAAGCATCTTTGCTTCCTAATACCCCGTTCGTAAGAATCTAAAACTAGTTATTTTCATCATGAGTAACTCATTCACCAAAGTGACTACATTTGGTTACCAGAAAACCAAAGCTCTCAACTGAGCAAACAATAAATACATTATAAATTTACTACGTATCGTATATGTATAGTGTCTCAAAACTAACTCAAAGTCATTAAAAGTTTCCTTACATTTTTAGTAGCAACTAGAGTAGTTGAAACAGTTAACATATCCAGAGCCCCTGTTGTTGTAGCAAAAACATTTTTTGCTGAGCCAGCAGTTATACCTGGAGAGGCTCCATCCCCTTTACATGAAATAGTGGTGCCACTTGCACTACTGTCTACTTCTGTCATTACAAGGTTACTACTAGCAGCAGCTACAGGTTGATTCAATCTGTTCGCATCATCTGATGAATTCTTAAAAAAAGTTATACTTTCGGTCGCCAATCCACTTGGAACCCATCGGTACGCTCCCCCGTATCCTATGGCACATATAAAACAAAATGCCAGCAGTAAAATCGATCATCTCTTACGCACTCGTATCAGCTTTTGTAATTTATTATACACATACGCAGCCGCTCATTGCGACGAAATCGAATCGACGACTTTCCAGTCAAGTGCGATAAATTCGGGTTCTCTTTAATTGCTGAAGCCACATAACCGCTCTGAGCAGAGCTGTTTTCTTCCTGAGGAAAATGCTTGCTGCAGCAGCGAGGAATAGAAACAGGATCATGAATTTTGCTTGTCTCCGTTAGCCCCAATGGGATTTCAACATTGGGAGATGTAAAGGTACTTTCAGATTCAGGTCCAGGTACACTACTACCGGCACAAGTGGACTCTTCAGTGGGCGCATTTAGAATATCCTCAATAACACCAGTGATTTCATCAGGCTCATTTGCTAGACTGGGACGAAATGGAATTTGAGTGTACAATGTTACACCACACTCGAGCACAGCACACATTTCAGGTTCAGTCAATTGATCCAAGCCAACCAATTTTTTAGCAAGTCTAGAGCTCAGTCGTTGTAACTTTTTATTCTTGGCTTTTTCCCCTTGAAGTTTGCCAAATATATTTTTCACGAGATTCACCAATCGATAGATTTTTATCTGTTCTGGTGTTTGCCCAGGTCCCAATTCTGGTTCAAGAATAAATTCCTCTCCAAAAAAGCGACTTATGGTGTCAAAGTTGAGCATCTGGTTCAGTGTTGTTTCGTCGTCCGAATCAGACATTGTTGTAGATTTTCTGGTGGAAAAAGTAAATTAAATGCTTAGGATTGAGATTTTCATATGAAGCAACATAATTTATTTCACGCTGGTTTTGCGTGTCAATGATGAAATATTAAAGGTTTATGGGAATTTAAAGGTTTAACAGAATACGCGTGAAACGTCACATGATAGATGATCACCAAACTATCGCTCACAATCAACCAATTACCTTATTGATTCTCTGCTATACTATTTGTCATCGTTAAGGTTCGAAGGAAGTGCATTATCAAATCTCTTTGCCTGGTTTATCTACTGAAAGATGATACATTTTCACTTCAGTCAGTCAGTGACACACTCTCCCTGTGAGGTGGAGGTTTCAGCGTGTAAAGCGGAAATAGGAATCAGACGTGCAACAAGTCATGGCTTCATTTTAGAAAATTGGGAAAAGTCAAAAGTGGATTATTCTCCTTTTTTTGGAACCAATCTTACACTAGCAAGCAATATGATCGCATCTAAGTTTGTGTCTGATTTTAATGTCGAAGTCAATATTTTTTGCGCACTTTAACTGCTTATTTCTTGTGTGAAAACAGGATGCAGGATTTTCATTGCTGAATTCAATTATCTTTTACGATCTTGATCCACCCACATTTCATCCGCTCCTCTGTTTGTTCTAACTGTCCTACTGTCCAATGCTCAAAAGTAGAAAGCCTAGGGAATGGGCAATAGGAGACTATAGATAAAAACTTCAGTCGGGTAAAGTTATGTTAGTCAGTAGCTGTCAATTGTTTTTTCAAAGTAAGTTCAGTAAAATAAAGATATTGTTAGTTTAACTTAACATGTGTTCTATTTGACAATCTTATCTGTCCAATCTCAATCTCTGCGACTAGCTGCGATATATTTGATGTCAAAGATTAACCAGTTTCTAGAAGCATGAGCTAAGGACAAGTTTGCTAGTGCTATACAGATACAAATATTTGTTCTATCGAAGCGTTGTATAGAATTCTCAAAGTACTTACTTCTTACAAGATTTCACTTGTGGTTGATTTTGATTGACTACACTATATTATATCCTGAGTGTAAACTTGTTTTCACCTTGTTAGACTTCGTTAGATGTATTAATAGTAGGCAAAATTATAATGGAATAAATGAAGTAAATTTAAACCCTCTGATCGGGTTGAGTATTTTCATTGTTTGGAAGCCTGGACTTGTTTGTCTTCAAGATTCAGCTCCATGGTAACAACTAAATCGAGAGTTTGCAAATTCAACATACCTGAGTGCAAATGTAAGATCAAAGACGGTAAATATTTTGCTAAACGAAAGCTTATTTAGTGAACCACTAATATTTACTTTAAGAAACATTAACAATGTGACAGACAAATGAAGTATGTCAGAAAAAAAACCTACATAAACTTGAATAACAAAGCTTTTATGCGTACTTTTTTTGTAAAATTGCGTTGCCAGCCAACTTAACAACACCAATTAAGTTTTGGATAAAGTCGAGGAGGTGAGAAATCAAATTGTAAACTGGAATGTAATGTGATTATAATCTTTATAGTCTTTATTTATTGCTCTACAAATCATATCACCCCCACTCGAGTTACTAAAGGGAGTACGGACAAAATATATTGAACGGCAAATTTCGAAAATTGATCATTCTCCATCCCTACAGCAGCAATAATTAAATATCACAAAAACGTTTGTGATATGGTTGAAAGCTTTCTTATTAACCACAAATAGAGTAGTGTAAAATGGGAATGGTTATGTCTACACATGATGCCTAAAGTTTTATATTTAGCTTTAGTTTTAAAGTACAAGCCACGTTTCCGCTGACGATAGCTGTACATACGGAACGGGTGAGATAGAGATGGAGCTATACTTTGAGTCAAAATTATATTGAGCATATTGAATGACGTAACAGTGCTAATGTGTCATTTACGCTAGATTAAGCTGGTAATTCCTTCCATTTATTCCCCCATTGCCCCAGCACGATAAACTGTTTCACGATGCTTCCTTTTACATTTTTGACCGTCGCAAGTCAAAATAGTGCAGTATAGTATAAATACAGTTTACTTTTAGCTTATTATACCGCACATTACTACAGGAGCAAGTACTGTGGGGTATTTAATGTAATTCTTGCATGGGTTAAAAAAAAGTTTTGTAAATTCGTACAGCCTTTCTTGACGTTTATTAATTTCCTACGGTCACTGAAAGATTTTTTATCAACTTATTGTGGAGATGAAAAACTGTGAATCCGTAACTAAAGCATGCAATAAAGCAAAAAATGCAATTTTAACCTATCATGAATTATGAACTGTGATCCCGATGTAAGCCTAGACTTAATCCTCCGCTTAATTTATCATAACTAACAAGCTTTTAAGCTGACCAAAGTACCTTAAAACCTTTTGTGTTAAACACCTCATAAATCACTGTGAATAGTTAGCTACATATTAATTTCATACCTCGAATTTAAGAAACTATGCACTACCTACAAGAAATTTTTTAAATACGGCCAAATACTGTCCGGAATATCTGAATTGTAAAACACATTAGTGGGGGTGTATTCAAGAAGACTGCGCCTATCGTCGTTCTCGTTAGGTCGCCTTATGCTACGTCCCTCAATCGAATCCGCCGAAAAAGTAGTCCACATTGACTTTGAAGCCTAAATTTTTATAATCACTGTATTAAGAATATTTTTTATTAGTAAGTACTGATTTTATTTTTCTATTAATGATTATTTCTATGATTTTTTAATTCGTATGGTTAGGATGCTCTGGCATCCTCATGTCCTCTTCGGCAACGTAACGATACCGCATCCTAATGAGATAGCAGCCTAAAAATTCGGTGATCTAAAAACGGCAACATAGCATAAAGCGACCTGACGAGAACGACGTCGCGATGGGCAACGATTTAAGAACATGGGTAACATTGCACAAAATTAGCATTCAGCATTAGGTGCAAACAAGCCACGAAAATGACTTATTAACGCTGTTCAACCCACTATAAACTATCTGGCATAAAAACATGAGACAGCTTGTTTGCCAAGCTTTCACGGCAATATGGGAACATAAACTGAGAAACCTATACAACGCAAATGGACAACTTTCTCCATATGTTGTAAACGTGGGCCTCAAAAAATTGATCCTGAACAGCCCATGGTTAGTTTGAAACTTTCTCAACTTTAGTTTCAGGATTGAAGGCACCTTTCTCAAACTTGCAGGAAGGGGAACCTACACACAAATGGAAAGCATTGAAAAGGAGAGGTGATTCTCAAAGTGGTAAGTAGTTCCAATTCTTAGCTCACCCATTCACTACTAGTTCGTTCGTACTGCTTGCTAACTAAAATCTTTCACTGGGGCCTCAACTTTTGCTCCAGTGTGCACCACAATACAATACACACGACCCATTTATACTTCCTGATTAGTACTTGGAATAACATGTATTTTTAGAACTTTTCTTTTAACAATACGTTAGATTTAGAGTCAAAAAAGATACTTGCAAAGGGAACTGTTTCAGACTACTTGGAATATTGCCGAACTCTTTTTTTTACGAACTGGACGTGTCTCACAAAACATTTGCATCTGAGGGTCTTTATCTGCAGCCATTGTTTCTCATTTGCCACATTACAAGGGAGCACAAATTCTTTTATCTTTGAACCGGTAAGCTCCAAATTTATTCACAGTTTCTAATGCTTATGGTTTCCCTCGAAAGTAGCATGCTCGGTTAGCCACCCTAATATTATATAGAGATTGTACACTAGATTCGAGTGGCCATATTTCTCAAATGTGCAGTCCTTTCCCACCGCCAAAACCCAAAGTCACTGGATGTAAACATTAAACTGGTTCAAAAGGTTAGGTAAAATATACAAGAATATGGCATGCCATCAAAGGCTGCAGAAAGAGTGGACAATATGTCACAATTGAAATGGTTTACTGCTATAGCTAAAAAATTAGCATTGGGGCATGTTGAGACAAACTTGACAATTAAGTCTTGCGGGTATTTTCTCCACCCTTAGTCTCTGACATCATATATTCACATTATTGTTCTTCATTAAACAATTAGGAGGTTTGGGCGCAGACCTGTTAGTTGTACTTTGTTAACCATTAATGTCATACTCTGACTTTTAGCTATGTATTTCAGTTACGTTTCTAAAAAAATATCTAACACAATGGCTTGAAATTGGCTGGGGAAACATGAGACTTTGTTTGAGCAGACACAAGCAAACTATACAGTTAAAGAAATGCAACAGAATCCAGTAAGCAATCATCAATGTAATGAGTGATGGTTGCGTATGTAAACTTCTAAATAATGCATGCTTGAAATTATTGTGCAACTTAATCCACCAGTGACATTAAGAATTAACGATGCAAAGGAAATAAAGTTTTGACTTGGGGAAAAACCTGTATTACATTATGCACGCTATGTAGAATTCATCATGCTTGCAAAGCTGATGAGTTAGCTATCAGAAGACAATGTGAAAACCAAGTAAAAACCGCATGTACGCAAGGCGCAATTTGCATAGCAAAAGCAGTTGTCATTTTAATCTTATAACAAACATTTGGAACTAAAATGACTTCCAACATGCAAAAAACTTTCAATTTCCATTCAATTTGTCTCAGCTCTGTTCATTTCTACTTTTCATCAGTCAAGCGGGGATAAACTTCCAAAACAGGCTATGAAGAAAGAGTATATTATTAGAAATTCAACAGTGCATAGAGAGTCGTCACTTTAAATCAACTACTTGATGCTCAACTCCCTATGCAATTATTAGACTCGTAATTACTCCTCCGTTAAAGTAGCATTGTCCATGCAGAAAAGTGGTCCGCAAAACCTTTTCTATGTGCATCTTAATCCTTCCCCGTTGAACGCAATTTTTTCCAACGAACTTTTCAACTCCATTAAATTGTATTAAAACCATATGAAAGGAGTCAGAACACAATGAGAATGAGTAGGAGTTGGAAAGATTTCGTAAATTGAACAGTACTGTAGATCCTCACGATATAAAGATCTGGGAATGTTTCAAATTGCTTGTGCTTATAATTTCATTGCTCATGGGAGTTGAGATCATAATGACAAACAGAGAATAAAGAGTTTGTCGTACCTTTTCCAAGTAAATCTGATGGGCTGGGGAGCAAGCAGTGAATCCAGAGCGCTGGAAAGATTGAGATTCTCTCATTTCAATATAACGGTCGTCTAGAATAGTAGTAGATATTGATTGGGATTGTCTGTCTAATCTCGTCGAAATTATAAGCCAAATGGCCGTGTTGTCAACCTTATTTGCTATTATCAAGGGAGTTCATTGTCTACACATTTTTGAAATGAGTGAGGATAACTCGCTCGCTACTTGGATATTTTCCTTAATAATTCACAGAAAATAATACTTGAGCTACGAGACGAACTAAAAGTCAAGTAACTAGTATATCTAGTAGGAAAGCAATGTCATCAAGTCTTGTAAATTAGATGATGTCTTTTTTATAGCACAATAACTCATTACAATGTTTGCCTGATTTGCATGCCTATGGTGTCATTTGAAAGAAAGTATTTGCAACTCGGTTTAGGGAAAAAGTTCTCAATCAGAATGTTCTGATTGGAGAATTATAGTCTTTAGCATACGCGAAATGTGTGGGTTGAGAGTGTACAACATGGTTGAGTTTTTACACTGGAATACTGATCTCATATTATCTTATGTGTGTTTGCTCATTCACACTTAAATATGGTCCGTTTGAAGTGGGCCACTATCAATACAAGCAAACAAAACCTGAACGTTTATGAGTTGGGATTTGGATAAATCCATCAATGATGTCTTGAGAATAAGCTAGTTTTTAAATTTATTTTTTTAATCCTCCAGCAATATTATGTACAGCTTAAAAACTCATGCATCCAGAGTATTTAATTGTATTCAATATTATTATATTGGACAAACTCACCGTAATTCAAATAATCGTAGCATAATTCTTGAATGTGTAACCCACCCATATGATAAGGCTGATATTTTGTTCATGAAGGCAAGAATAAGTAGAAAGTTTAAATTGTCGTTTTAAGTTATTTTTTAATGACAGTTTCCTCACGGAAACGCAACTGTTGCTTTTGATTACTGCAAGTATAGTTACTAAAAGTTTTTGTATTTTCGAGTTCCCCAAAGTTTATCACGGAAAAACCAAGAGCGACGTCTAACTACTACTACTAAATGCATTTATATTTTTTAGCAAAGCATAAAAGGCATTACGTTGGTAACAGAAAGTTTAAAAAGCTGATTTTGTCATTACAAATTTTAGGAGGTTCTAAGTTAACATAACTAAGCGCAATAAAAGTCAAATAGCGTGGGTGGGCCTAGCCAGCAGTGAAATTGGAAAGTTTTTATACAACAACCAGGACCAAGGGGCTAGTACACAACTATGGCATTAACTCGTATACTTGTTCTCACGTAGCCCCATAGTCTGCAATGCAACAGTAAATAGCAGACCTAAAAATCTGTACATAAAAACGAATTGACAGCTTAATATTAACCTGCCAACCATTCTTATTAATTAAATATTTAACAACACGTTGTATGCTTGCATTAAAATATCCTTAATTTTTTGGTTTTTCTGTTCATTTATTACAAAAAAATGTCTGACTTGTGCTAGTGCATTGATTACTTACTCAAAACACAGATAAGGATCGTTTGAGGCCGTGCTGAGTGAAATCTATCCAAAAAGAAGACTGGTGGCTTCCTTTCAAAGCCAAACCATGCATAAAGAATTATTGAAGCTCCCATTCGTCGTCCTGCTGATTTTTCTATGTAAAACCACAGAAGCCGATCCTGATCAGGATGCGTTGTCTGAAGAGCCGAGTAAGTTGCAAAACAATGCTTCATAGTTCATATTAACTCATTAGACGTATTTTCAATTAATTCCTTCTCATCCTATCTTGTTTCACTCTCATTATGAAACTATTTGAGGTCGCTGTGTATAACCTTGTCTCACAAAATTTATTAGGAATGGAAATGGCCAAACGGAGTGAAAGTCGAACAAATCCCGATTTTCTGAGGCTATTTTTTATGGCCATGAAAGACCAATATCCTCCCGGCGTCCATTTCCGAAGAGGCTCCATCCCTTTCAGACCAGTTAGACGCATTGGCTCCGAGTTTTTAGGGAAAAGGTATGTATCTCTAAAAGAAGCATTAGACTTTTTTACTTTTGCTTAAGTCACGTAGTGATGATATTTTTTTACCACCAGATCTTACAGTGATCAGAATGACAGATTTTCGGAAGCCAAACGGCGAATCGGATCGGAATTTTTAGGAAAACGACGAATCGGATCTGAGTTCCTCGGAAAACGAAGACTTGGAACGGAATTTTTGGGGAAACGAAGTGAAGTCTACGCTCCTGGTTACTACGACAATGATGAAGAACGAGTAGGGTCTCAAATGGATTCTGACTATGAACCCAAAAGTGACTCCAACCTGTCCAAACGGGCATTAGGATCCGAGTTTTTGGGCAAAAGAGGTAGAAACAATTTGGCCGACTGGTCTTGGAAACGAGCCCGACTTGGGTCCGAGTTTTTGGGTAAACGACGACTTGGATCCGAGTTCTTGGGCAAAAGGAGCATCAATTCTCACAACCCTGAAGCAGTGGTCACAGATGACATCATAGAAGTATTGAAAACTTAAAATATTCATTCACTAACTGATTATAATTGATGTAAAAATTATAGATCACAATCCACACCACAATCCCAACGCTCGTGAAACTTTCAGCAAATTAAAACAGTCCAGTTTGCACTTCATAATACTCATTTACCGATGTGTACAGTGTAGTGTGTTTATTACCAAATCACTATCACAAACCAATGCGTGTGACCACAAAAGTTTGCGGTATGGCTTTAAAGTCAATCATTTTGGGCATATTGGAATTCACAAAAAGGTAATTCTCAAACGAAAGCTGCCAGGTAGTATATAAAATTTGTAGTTCAATATTGCTTACTGTTTTGTCTATGCATCCCCCCTTTGCCTCTAATTTGTCTAATTATAAGCTGTAGTGTATGATGCAATGCAACATTATAATAACCATGTATATATAGCATTATTTTTTCTCGTAGTAAATCTATAACTCTGGCTTTAGTTGTTAGCTAGTTAGCTGTAGTGACTTAACTTGTATGTTATCAAGGGCAATGGAAAATATAAACGTCCGTGTTTCACATTGCCCCAGTAACTGAATAAGAATACTGTGTACAGCAGGTATTATGTTAGCCTCTGGCCTCTGGTAGCTTCTCCTCCCAAGTTTTCTTGGCCCTCATTTTGTATTCCCTTTGTTTGTCAAAGTATTCAGCCTGGTCTTGCACATTAAATATTTAAGCAGGCATGACTTTTAGAGCCCGGTATGAATTGTGATAATTGAGTTTCCTGAGGACATATACTACATACATGTGTTAGTAAGTTATGAATGAGCTGTACACTGACTGACTGAGAGAGAGGAGTTGCTGAGTGCAAACTTGTAAAGTTCCGGAACTACACTTGCAATCACAGAATCATTGTTTCCACTCTGTTGTTAGAAACTGTGCGTGCACATTATTATGATGACAAAACAGAATATTTAGGATAAGTGCGACAGACCGCGTCGTAAACATGCTACAATGGAGCTATAAAGCATAATAACACCTGGGAGTTATAGTAACGTAGAGGGTCCTGATGTAAACTATAATATCTTAAGGGATTGAAAACTAATTTTGAAGAGATGAAACACTCTACTTTTATAATTTTAGAAAAGCTTACTAGTGGTTCTCAATTGAGAAGCTATTGGTCCCACAGGAAACAGGATATCATTATTATGTATCCCTCAAATCAATGTTCTTATATAAAATGCTGTTGTTGTTAGCTTATAGAAAACATTACGAATATTTTGAATCGTAGTTGATAGTAGCGATTCGCATCATTATCAAACTAATGTAGAATGTATAGTATTTGCACGCAATTATGCCTGTACTATGTACGTATATTTGGAAACAAGGGGGATTCACCGATTCCACTATTGTTGATGCAGTAAATCTTTTTTGTTGACGTTTCATCTTCATCGTGTTAAACTCATTACATGCAGTTACACAACATTTAGTTACGTAAATACTGATACAAAGTAACATAGCGTAACTTACTTATTAGCTTTCTATTTCGTTAGGCTAAATAGTGGTTTAGATTTAGATCACTGACTGAGTATTTAATGAGGGAAACTACTCTCACTTGTACAGGTAGTCTCCACTTTCACCCGTCAAAATATTTATGGGATCGACCAATGAATATATTTTCTCGAGCATACTTTATTAGCATTTAAATCATTTTCGATAACCTCGAGCGTGTACAGAATACATAAGACCAGATATTTATATCATCAGGTGTCGCATCTCACTATAACATCAACCAGCCGATAAAAAATAGCAAAACATATGCGTATATAGAACAGGAGTTGCAGGCGGTTCATGTTTCCTCGAGTTCATATTCTTTTTATAGCTTCCAATCCATTCAAGTTCAGCACTAAACTTATGGAAGAAATGCCTACCTACCTGGTACTAACTAATCCTATGAAGCTTACCTTTGTGGAAACTTGCTTCAGGGAATATTGAAATCCACGATCCTCGCACTCACGTCACACGTTGAGTTACCTCAACTGTACGTCACCTAAATAGCTGTTTACATTGTGGAAGTCTCTCTCTAGCTAGTTATAGATAGCAATATTTACCATTGGAGTCAATGTACACCTCCTTCTATGTGTGGTCTGGAAAGCACTAATTAACATAAGGTATTTAACGAATAAATCCGTTCACCCTAGGCATTATTCAGTCAGTTTATATTTTATTCAAATTACCGCGATGAGAAACAAAGATTGGAAGCGTTGACTCGAAATATGCACCACCTACATTATATGCAAAGCATTATTGCAACATATTTGCATATATTTTACAAAAGTACAATGAAGTCACAGAATTTTTCCTTGAAATGCGAATAAACTACTTGTTTTGCCCGTTCATAACAAACAAATTTTCTTCCCCTATGAAAAGTGTAAGGCTTTCTGACAAGTTGCAACTACGAACAAAAATACAACATATTCGTAATAAATTTTAAGATTTTGTTCGTTATCAGCATGTTAGTAGTGCCATCATTTGCATTTATATTTATAAACAAAGGCTATTGACTGGCTATAGCTAACTAACTAACTAACTTTACCTATCACTAGTTTTTAGTTGTTTAATTATTAACATCATGCAAATGTACTCTACGACAATACGACTCGGTACAATTATGCATACAGCCGAATATAGTCTTGGCATTTTTAGCTGGTACGTTAAATACACACAAATGCATACAACTCTCCCATGTTATCGCATGGCAGCTAAAAATGCCAAGACTATACACACAAATTAACCAATGTCTAAAACAAACTGGTCGTTGAACCAAAAGACGCAGTTGTGTACACCTCATTGTACGTAATACCAAATGCCAAGTAACTCTCTCTCGATCACACGCTCTTAGAAGACGAAATTTGCAGTTGGTTTGAACGCAAAAAAGGAGAACAAAATGAGTGCAGACGTGATTCCACAAGTAAAAGAGAAAGCTGCAGAGGCCCAAATTGGCTTATCTCCACGTGGAAAACCTATGCTCAACTACGATGGAAGTTTCTACGGACTCAAACGGGTTGAAAAAGATGGCACCCATATCTGGAAATGCATGAATAAGGACTGTCCTGGAAAACTACTTGCTAGAAATGATTCATATTTTCTCCAAGAAGAGCACTGGCTCGGAGAGCCCGGATCCGTCAAGTAAGCTACACAATACTAGTAAATAACAACATGCGATAATACCAAACGTTAGTTGTATCAATTACTCATTATGATTATACTGCTACCAACTAAATAAATATTCTGCACGGTGCCAAGGAATGAAATCCAACAAGTGATGTTTGATCTCAAGACCCGCAGTTTAAAGTATTTGGACGAGCCACCTAAAGCTGTTGTGAGTGCTGTTTTGGAAGCCCTGCAACCGTCCCCAGCTGCCTTAGAGAATTTACCAAATGAAACTAGTCTCAAAAGATCCGTATACAGTTGGAGAAAACGATCCAAAGCACAAAGTAATCCAGAAGAGAGTCCTCGAAGAACGATTTTAAAGGTGAAGATAAAGGGCAAGTCCAAAGTTCCAGACGTCAGTGATGTGCTGCTCACTCCGAAAGAGAATTTAGAAAATGCAAGCTTGCCGTCTTTGTCTCCACTAGCTAGAGAATTGACGATGGGGACTCCCAATTCCAGTAAATCAAATAATCGAGAGGTTTGAACAAAAAAAAATCAATACTAAATCTGTATCAATTAAAAGTTGTAGCAAAATCTTTCTTTTGTTTGTTGATTTGTTGCAGAAATCTCGGCCTCCAAAGAAGCGTGTCAGGTTGTCCTTGTTTGAGAAAAATTTTGAAAAGATAATGGACCATGACCAGAGTTTTAATGAAAACCTAGAAGTGGAAGCATAATAATTCGTCTTGTCTTAGTCTTTTGAATCACTGTATTATTCGTCTGCAAATATTAAGCTCTGTTTGTAAGTCTGTCTGTACGGATGCACTTATTTGTACACTAATAATTTTTAATTTTATAGATGAATATTTACGAAACTTGAAACGAACTTTTTTTTATGACCGTATGTAAAATATCCATTCGATTTATTAATCCGAAGATTGACTAGGTGATTATGTTTAATCATACATTCACACCATGTTTTTTCTACTTTTTTAAAAATTGTATCTCGATTTTGACGCACAGCATATAACCTCATCAACTAACTAACTAGCTCTCAATCAGATAACTTGTAACTTTTAACTCAAAAAGAAAAGATTTGACTGCGAAATTTCTAATGAATAAACTTGGCTAAACAAAATGGGATGTCGTTTGTTCTTCATGTTCATTTACATATACAGAGAATACTGCTACTAACACAACACTATAAAAGTAAAATTGATACTTCGGCAATTAAAATTTTTTATTCGGATAACAACATCAAACACGCATATTATAAAAAACTTTATAAACTACTCTATCACTGCTAAGTAAGGTATAAAAATACCATACAAATTATAAAACTTTCGATAGCAACTAACTAGCAATAAAAGTTCACTTAACGACTGAGTTTTCCATTATTCAAGTAACCAAAAACCGCTAAAAAGTACACAAGTTTGGAATCAGTCTTACTTTTAGACTGATGTTGAAGCATACGCAAACAAATTACAAAGATTATTTATCTGCTAGGTGCATTTTCTCTTCTCATCCTTTCAATGTACGCCTTGACTCTGCATTTATATATACACGTATATATAAGATCACTATTCCAGCCATCAAAATGAAGCCAATAATATCTATTTTCCATTTTGAATAACAAATTATAACTTACATTTTTTGCATCGTCCTAATAGCCCAACTAACTTCAGAAAATTCTCCTTGTACCAACATTATCCTACAATCGGCACCCCGCTCCGAGTTAGCAATTTCAATCCTCGCCCCTGATTTACGCCTCAGTTCTTTTATATTTCTTCCACCTCGTCCAATTATGGCACCAGCATGCTAAAAAATGGAAAACGTAACTACAAATTAGTAACGCATCAATATCTTTTGTATTTAAAAAAATAAACACTCAGAAAACTTACGTCATTCAACACAGAAACCCGTGTAGTTATTATTTTCTTTTCTTCGCTCCTTTTTTGACGACTGCGATGGCTGTCATGATGCCTTTTGTGGTCCTTTTCACGACTATGTCTTCTTCCTTCAATAAACACAAGAGAACTCAGATGCTACCAAAATCGACACAAAAAACTCGAACTGTAAATCCAGAGCAGTGGGTGAGAAGGAAAACAGAAAACTTACTGTGGGTGACCCTGTCATATGAGTGGCTTCTTTTCAATCTATGATGGTCATCTCTTCGCGGGACCACACGAGACAGAAGTGGGAGGATTGGTGAAGAAGCTAAAGATGGACTGCGTTCTAGAGCCCGTCGAGTTTCCGAATATGTTCCATATCCTCCATATTCGTTGGCATTTTCTTCATTGAAACAATCTGGATCATAGCGCTCCACAATTCCTTTTAGATGCTCCTTTTTACCGCGAGCAAGTAAGATAATTATATCAAGCTTGGACTTTAAAAGCTGTAACTAATGTGTACTCATTGATCTGAAATAGGATTTTGTTAATGAGAACGCGTACCCGGCTAGTAATATGCAGAATTTGTTTGGCCGCATCTAAAATGGCTTGGGTTCCGCCAGACAATGAGATTACCCTATCTGAGCTTCTAGGGCATCGGTCTCGAAATATTTTGAAATTCACACCAGTTGACTGAAAGAAAATAACGAACAGTGTTTTTCTGCATCACCATAACAAATATATGAAACCATGCAAGCGAATTCTATTTACCTTCTGCAGGTCACGTACACTTCTCCCATTCCCTTCATTCCGTACAACGCTAAGTGCCTGTGACTCGTGAAAGAGAAATCGCACTTCAGCATTTTTTCTATCGTGCTTAGGATGTTTCTGTTTTAGTAACAAACAAGAAGTCCGAGTTATATAAAGGTACTAAAGGCGAAAATGGAAATATTACTTAATTACTTTAGTTTTAGAGCTTGAACAACAAACAATAGAAATGTTACTTGCCTGTAGCAATTGTGGGACAAATTTCGAAAGAATGTAGAACGTGTTTGACTCTGATTCACCATAAATGTGCACCAGTCTGGCAATATATAAATAAAATAATATGAATGGCTGGGTGGCCAATCTTACAATTTGGAAAACACGTTCGCAATAAATACTAAAAATTCTAATAAATATGACATGGATGTACTCAAAAACCTCTCTGGTCCACAGGATTCGGGAATTTCAATAGAAACTTCAGTCTGCATATTACATACATTAAAACAATATAACTTTAATGCACCTGTGTATCCTTAACAATTAAAAAACATGCTACACATACAGACGCTCGGATTTTTTCCATATTATCTCCTCCTTTTCCAATCAAGCACCCAGCCGACTGCAATACAATAAAGCTGTTTGTTTACATACACGGTTTAAATGGGAAAAGAACTAAATGCATAAAAATGTATGTAATACATGGGAAGAGGTTATTCTCTCCCAAAGTTTTCTTCACTAACTACATAATTAGCCCTCACCGCAGATGGTATCAACAGCCGTATCTCGTAGCCACTATTTCTAAATCGTTTGACGGATGATGAAGCCGTCCTCGCTATTTCACTGTCTCTTTTCCTCCCTGAATCTGCATCTGAATACAACCAAAATACAAAGCTCAATGTTTGTCATATTTTTATGAAACCAATCATTTAGAATATATGAAAATATTGAAAATCAATCTTTCAAAACACAATGAGTACCATGTCTAGAATGCTCTTTCTTGTATTTTTCATTATGGTCTGTAGCTGTAGCACTTTTTCTTGAGGTCTTCACTGTAACTGTATCCAAAGATGAACGACGATAGGAATGTGAAGATCTCCTCTCATGGGAAGATCTGTTGTGGCGAGAAGAGGAAGACAGACGATAATAGGAACTCTCCCTACGGCCAGTAGAAGCTGATGCACTTTTTTTCGAAAATCCATTTCTTTCTGAATATTTTCTTTGGTCCCTTTCCCCTCGTAATGCCCTAACAACGGTTACTTTTGAGCAAACGCTCATGTTGTACCGGCTGTAATGTCGACCTGAATAATACCTAGATCTTCGTTCTGCAAGCCAAAGATGGGAAACAAGACATTCACTTTCAACACTTTTATTAAAAATTACAATTAAAAAAATCTTAGAGAGGGAGAACGTAGTGGGTCTTACATGCAAACTATACACTAGTAAACTAAAACAAATTTTTCATTTGAGTGCACTTCCTTTTAGCATGCAACCCACTTGGATACTAACACCAGCACGAATGTTATGAAAAGTCTGAGAAGTATACAGCAAGCAATAATGAATATGAACACAACACTTCTTGGTAAACAGTCCCATTACGAATCGAATTGTGGTTCTTGAAACTAGTTAATCATATTATCGAGTGACAAGCATGTGGAAATTAATATCGGGAAAATAAAGAATGTAAACGTATCATTACCTAAACAAAGAATTAAATCTGAGCTTCAGCTCCATAATAATGCCCGCACTGATATGGCACGATCAAGCCATTTATAAACCATACATGGGACGAATTTAATGACCATGTAATAATCAAGGATTATACAGTTTACTTAGGTTTGTATGATCCGTGATCTAAATCTCTAAACCCAGTTCATGCTGACAGGGTATTTTTGTCTGCTATAAGTAATGTGAGACAAGACATGTTAAAGTTTCGTCCTGTTGTTAATTAATGTTTAAACATGCTGTCGGAGAAATTTATCACAGGGACATCATATGACAGAAACATAAAGTCAAGTTAGCAAAACCTTATATTTATATTTGAAGGGCAGGAGAGGAAATGTAATTTGAGCATCAGAGGATTTTTACACTTTACATAGAGTTTTCATTTGTTGAATCTGTATATTTACATAAGTATAATCTTAAAGCGGTGAAACATTATATAATGGTTGAGTGTCTGTAAGCTGTTAATGTTTCAGATTAGATGCAGAGCAGGAAATCATAATTTCTTAAAATAAATGGTCCAACACAATGAAGTTACATTTTGTCAACCCTTCATAGATAGAAAAGGGAATTAAGTGACTCACAACATTCCACCATGCCTTATATTTGTGAACTTGAGATTTAGAAAATCAGATTTAGAGCATGAAAACGCGAACGTTGGTGTTGGTGAACTTATCGCTTTGTTTCGAATATCATATTACATGTTACATGCGAGCGTGGAGGAATTAAAGACGATGTGAAGTTAAATTCGAGGACTCTCTTAAACATATCAACAGTAGCTAGTATAGCATCAGAAAATTTTGTAAAACAAAAACTGCATCAATACTGGGGATACGAAACGGTACTAACTACAACGAAAAGTGATAAGATGTGGAAGAAAGTTTGCAATGATAAGGAGTCCATAAAATAAAACTAGCAAATTTGCCGGGCTTCGCCCAGCAATTTGCTAACGTACGGTGCACGCAGGTTTGAGTTACGTCCGTGAAAAAATTTCAAAATACTACTGCAAAATAGTCTCACTATATATTTTGTCTTCACAAATTACATGAAAAATCAGGATTTTTATTACATTTTGAGAAAAAAATGATACGTTTAAATAAAGCTTTTGCAAGGAAACGATGCACGCAAGATCGTATTAATTTTGCTGAGCAAAACTTTGCAGAAATAGACGGAAAAACCTTCATGAAGTACAGCCAGTAGACCACACAAAAATTTAGAAATGTAGAAAAATGTTTTAATACTGTTGAAAGCATCTATATCATATATCTTTTTCCACCAGCTTAACAATTATTGTTTAAAGGAAAATCAGAATAAGTAATTCGTGTTAAAATATTAAACATTCAGGCACAAAAGTGGAAAGCCGTAGCCAGTTTTTTCTTTGGTTAATAGCTACCAAGGCATTTTAATAGCCTTCCTTCATGTCTCCTTCTTTTTTCAGAAAAGTGTGAAAATCCCATGTAAAATCCCCATTGGTTGCTTCCCGGTTAAAATCCCATTTGAAAACTCTATGGGTTTCTTCCCTGTTAAAATCCCATGTGAAATCCCTATAGGTTGCTTCCCTGTATGGATTTCATTAGAAATCCCCATAGGTTGCTTCCCTATCCGGATTTCATATGAAATCTCTATAGGTTGCTTCCCTGTCTGGATTTCATGCGAAATCTCTAAAGGTTGCTTCCCTGTCTGGATTTCATGTGAAATTGCTATAGGTTGCTTCCCTGTCTGGATTTCATGTTATATCCATATGGGTAGCTTCCTTGTCAAAATCTCATGTGAAATCCTTATGGGTTTCTTGCTTGTTAAAATCCCATGTGAAAACTCTATGGGTTGCTTCACTGTGAAAATCCTATTTCAAATCCCTATAGGTTGCTTCCCTGTCTGGATTTCATGTTCAATCCCTATGGGTAGATTCCCTGCCAAAATCTCATGTGAAATCCCTATGGGTTGCTTTCTTGTTAAAATCCCATGTTAGCTTATCATGAATTAATTAATAGTTAGATTTAATTTTCATTAGGATGTGAAAAGTTTATTTGCTTTCGAGTTTTCCAGGTGTTTTATGTTTCTTAATGACTTTTTGCTGTAGCAGGTTTTTCATGTTGCGATTAATATTTGCCGGACTTATCGCCTTTTTTTTATTTTCTCAAACTTGGCAGGACAATTGAGTAATCACAATTAGTTAACTATTCTTTGTTATCAGCAAATGGCACGTGCAATACACCATACTAACTAATAACTAACAATAATAATGGGTTTG